>Ga0209060_10000085_pt1 | contig 249590 bp, 203 predicted proteins | sample Coa_R1_8_FD_187155 | JGI IMG/M metagenome (GOLD analysis project Ga0209060, IMG submission 187155) | Surface soil microbial communities from Centralia Pennsylvania, which are recovering from an underground coalmine fire - Coalmine... | ecosystem: Environmental > Terrestrial > Soil >... | reverse complement strand
CCGGGCGTATGCCTCGCTGGTGGAAGAGGCCGAGCGAGCGGTGGCCTGGCTCGACGGCCTCACCAACGAGGGGCGCTTGCGTTGCTGCGGCCTCCGGTCTTCTAAATTCTTGTGGCTAACTACTTAGGCGCTTAAGGCCACCTCGCCGCAGGTATCACAGGCGAAGACGGGGTGCGCGGTGACGCTGCCACAGAGATATCCCACCGTGCGTAAACCGCCATCCCGGCAATGTGGGCAAGGTCGCACGGGCACCATATCCGCATCAGCAACCGGCTGAAAATTGGCCGACGCCATCACCTGAAGCAGCTTAGGCGAGGTGCGCCCCATCACTGCGGCCAGCGCCTGGCCTCCAGATTCCACTTCATAGGCGTGCAGATCGCTCATGCGCGTGCCCTCCTCTCTTCCGGCAACGCCCCCTGAAATATGCTTCATGGGCCGCAGCACTGCATGAGTCGTGCCAGCAGAGATACCCGCTAATTGCAACTATTTGCATTTGCAATCTTGACTTTTTAGGAATTATCCGGTAATCTTTTTACTGGGTGTTGCGTGTATTTCCTGATATGCAGTTGTCGAAAAGAAAGTTTTTCTGAAGAGCGTTGCTCCCGTCAGCCATACTGCTGACAAACGCGACATGAGCAGCGCTCGTCTCTTGTAACAGCGTTACGTTCTCACCCTGGAGGCATAGACATGTTTACGAATTTCAGAAGGGTCTTAAGCGACACCACGCCTGGCCTGCGGCCCAAGGTCATCGGGATTTACACGCTGCTCATCAGTGCCAACGTTGCGCTGTGGGTCATCACCCTTCTGTTTTCCATCAGCTATCCTTTGCTTCTCCCGGTGGCCGCAGCCGCCTATGGCTTTGGCCTGCGCCACGCGGTAGATGCCGATCATATCTCGGCCATTGACAACGTGACACGCAAACTGATGCAGGAAAAAAAGAAGCCGGTGACGGTCGGCTTTTTCTTCTCGCTGGGACATTCCACGGTGGTTTTTGTCATGGCCGCGCTGATTGCCGCTGGCTCTGCCTACATTTCGGGCAATCTTGCCAACGACAACTCGCCGCTCAAGACCTATGGAGGGCTGATCGGCACAGGGGTCTCGGCGCTCTTCCTCTTCGCCATCGCCGTGATGAACATCATTATTCTGGTGCAGGTCTTCCGCACCTTCCGCAGCTTGACCCGGGGCACCAGCTACAACGAAGAAGAGGTTGATGACTACCTGAACAGGCGTGGCTTCTTCGCGCGCATCTTCCGTCCCATCTTCAAAACCATCGATACCAGTTGGAAAATGTATCCGGTGGGCTTTCTCTTTGGCCTGGGCTTCGACACCGCAACCGAGATTGCGCTGCTGGCTTCGGCAGGCGCGTTTGCCACCCAGCATGTTCCTTTCTTTGTTGTCATGCTGCTGCCCCTGCTCTTCACCGCAGGCATGAGCCTGGCCGATACCACTGATGGCGTGTTGATGTTGGGCGCGTATGGCTGGGCGTTCGTCAAGCCAATTCGCAAGCTCTTCTATAACATGTCGATCACCCTGATCTCGGTGCTGGTGGCCCTTGTTGTCGGTGCGCTGGAGACGCTGAGCATCGTCAGCGACCAGCTCAAGCTTTCCGGCGGGTTCTGGGATTTCGTCGGGAACCTCAACAACAACTTCGGCACCGTGGGCGCGGCGATCATCGTGATCTTCCTACTCAGTTGGGGCATTTCGACCATTATCTACCGCATCAAGAAATACGATGAGCTTGAGGTGGTCAGAACAGTAACACCCTCCCCTGCTGGCGACTAGCCAGCTATACACCTGAAGCGCGCGTGCGCCGCTTCCCCAAGCATGCCCAATATGCCAGAGCGGGACCGTCAGACTGACGGTCCCGCTCTGGCATATTGGGCATGCTATAATAGCTCACGAGTAGCTGCGCCGCTTGCGCCGCGCCCATCTGCTGGGGCAAGTGAGATCGTCTAGCCTGAGTGGACATGAGCAAATTCATCGCAACCTTGCTGCAACCATTGTCTATTGTGAGCATGAGCCTGGCCTGGCTGTTTTGCCTGGGCTATCTTTTCACCGCACTTGGCGCGTTTCCTATCTTTGTGCCCCTGCTCTTTGCAGGCTGGCCGCCCGCGCTCTTCTTTGGCCTTCAGGCAGGCACGGTGCTCTTGCTGGAGTTCGATCACTGGCGCGCCTATTATGGCGTGGGCGCGTTCTGGCGTGAACTGGCCGCGCTGCTGATCATTGCGCTGCTCTCCTGGCTCATCGCGCAGGTCTGGCCGACGCTGGCCGCCAGGCAAACCCTGTTGTCCCTGGCAAGCTCCTGGGCGTTGCTCGGGCTGGTGCTGGTGGCTCCCTTTCTGGCCGCGCAGGGCAGCTATGTCTTGCTGGGCGAGCCGCTGAACTTTCAGCAGTATCTTCGGCGCTATTATCAGCGGCAGTGGTCCGAGATTGTGCGCACCTTCGAGCCGCTCACCAAGCGCCGCCCTAACGCGCTGCGCCCCCAGCTTATTCTGGCAGCCGCCTACTTCAACTTGCGCCAGTTTGATCGCGCCCGCCATCTGTATCAACGTCTGCTCGAACGCGACCCCCAGGCGCCCGGGGCCTGGCAAGGGTTGGCCGAACTGGATTTCACACGCGGCGCCTGGGAAGAGGCTGTGGAGCACTATACCCAGGCGCTGACCTATGCGTCCTACCAGCGGCGCGGCTTCATCCACGTTGGCCTGGGCATCGCCTGCTATAAGCTGGGCCACGCGGACGACGCGACGAGCCATCTCAAAAAAGCGCTGGGCTATCCCCTCAGCGCCACCTGGCGACCCATCGCCGCCTATGCCTTGATGCGCGCCGCACGCGACACCGGCGACACGCGCACCGCCGAGCGCGCCCTGCAAAGCCTCTCGCTGGGTCGTCGGGCGCATAAGCAGTTCATGGACTACTGGCAGGTCATCCTCACATCCAGTTCCAGCCCGCTCAACAGCGACTATCGCGCCGCCGTCAACCTCATCGACCAACTTAGTTGGGGGTAAGGAGAGAACGGTGTTTAAAATCGGCGAGTTTTCCCAACTGGGCCAGGTCACCATCCGCACCCTGCGCCACTACGACGACCTGGGCTTGCTCAAACCTGCCTACATCGACCCCGACAGCGACTACCGCTACTATAAGATTGACCAGCTTCCCCGACTGAACCGCATCATCGCCCTCAAAGAACTGGGCCTCACGCTGGAGCAAATCGCCAGACTGTTGGATGACGACGTTTCCGCTGATCAACTGCGCGGGATGCTGGCTCTGCGCCAGGCCGAACTGGCGCAGCAGATCGAAAGCACCCGGGCACAGCTTGCCCGCGTTGCCGGACGGCTGCGACAGATCGAACAGGAAGGCACGGTTTCTACCTATGAAATAGTACGCAAATCCGTTCCCGCGCAGACGGTTGCCATCATCCGGCAGCGTGTGCCAACGCTGGCAGATATGCCGCAGTATCGCTGCGCCTTCTACGACGAAATCTATGCGTGGTTAGCGCGCCAGGGCATTAAACCCGGCGGACCAGAGATTGCGCTCTACCATAACGAGGACTACACCGAGCAAGACATCGATATGGAGGTGGGCATCATCGTGCCCGCTTCTGCTGCCGGGCGCGCAGCAGGCCGGGTGCGCGTCTATGAACTCCCGGCGGCTCCCACGATGGCAAGCGCCATGCACTACGGCAGCCTCTGGGATGTCAGCTATGCCATCATGGCGGTGATTGCCTGGACAGCCGCAAATAACTACGCGACCAGTGGTCCTTTTCGCGAACTGCACCTCTTTGGCCGCGAGAACGACCTCTTCCAGGAAAAGCACCTGGTCGTCGAGATGCAGCTTCCCATCCAACCGCGCTGACCTGCGAAAACTCCCGCCTAACCCTCTTGACTCTCACGCAGCGTGAGAGATGTATGCTCTCTTTAGAGAACAACATCTGTGGCGATAGCAGCTACAGCACAAGAGCGGTGCAAAAGGAGCGCGCCATGTCAGAACACGATTTCCACGTGGTCCTTGGAGCCAGCGGCGGGGTGGGCAATGCCGTTGTGCGCGAGTTAGTTGCCCAGGGCAAGCGCGTGCGCGGCGTCACACGCAGCGGCAAAGCCAATGTCCCGGCAGATGTGGAGATGGTTGCCGCCGACATCAGCAATCTCGACCAGGCGCGGGCGGTCTGCCGCGATGCGAGCGTTGCCTATTTTTGCGCCAACCCGGCCTATGATCGCTGGCCGCAAGAGTTTCCACCGCTGCTGGAAGGCGCAATTGCCGGAGCCAGCGCGGCAGGCGCAAAATTGATTGCCGCCGCCAACCTCTACGTCTACGCGCCACCCACGCAGCCGCTCACCGAAGAGATGCCCTGGAAACCCTTCACACGCAAGGGCAAGGTGCGCGCTGCGATGGACGAGCGCCTGCTGGCGGCGCACCGCAGCGGCGAAGTGCAGGCAGCCATTGGCCGCGCCTCCGACTTCTTTGGCCCTGGCGCGCTGAACTCCAGCGTCCTTGGCGAGCGCTTTTTCGACGCTCTGCTGGCGGGCAAGTCCGTCCAATGGATTGGCCGAGTGGATGTCGTCCACACGCACAGCTACATCGATGACTTCGGGCGCGGGTTGGTGACGCTGGGCACGCGGGAAGAGGCGCTGGGCCAGTCCTGGCATATCCCTGCCGCCGAGCCGCTGACCGGCCACGAGTTCCTGAAGATGGTCTTTGAAGAGGCTGGCATGCAAGGCAAAATCACGCGCGTCACGCCCACGATGCTGCGCCTGGTGGGCCTCTTCAATCCACTCGCCCGCGAAGTGCTGGAGATGGCCTATGAGTTCGAGCAGCCCTTCATCATGGACGGCGCGAAGTTTACCCGCGCCTTTGGGGGCGCGCCCACGGCGCATCTGGAAGCCGTGCGCCAGACGGTGGCCTGGTTCAAAGCCCGGCAGCAGACAAGAGCAGCGGCGGGCGCGTAAGGCTCCGCCGAGGCCAGGCAAAGCAGAGGGGAGGGATGCGACAGATCGCATCCCTCCCCTCTGCTTTGCCTGTAAGGCTTCTATTTGCGCACGTCCTTGCGCTTCTGGAAGTAGAGCGTCAGCGCCAGGAACGCGCCGCTCAAAACCAACAGCACAATCCAGGCAAACAGCAGGTGCGTGATGTCGTGTCCATAGAAACTCGATGGCGTGGTCAGGGTGGGGTTTCCGCCCTTGATCGTGCCAGCAGGGCAGCTTCCATCGGACAGGACATCTTGCGGGCCGCCCTGGCCTACACAAATCTGCGAATGCAGATGCACCGTGTCGCCCAGCGCTTCCAGACCCCAGCGCGTCACGATGAAGTAGGAAATGATCTCAGTAACGCCATCAAGCTTGAAGGTGCTGCCCGCAAAGATGATCTGCGGAATCAGCAAGAGCGGCACCACACTCATCGCGCGGTCGGTGTTGGGGGCAATGGCCGAAACGGCCAGGCCCATCATCAGGCCGCCCAGCGCCGTCAACACCAGCGAGATGTATAGCTCCAAGAAGGCCGGAAGGATAATGCCATCTGGATAGCCGCTCTTCAGGCCCACGATCACCAACAGCAGGAAGCTCTGCACCAGACAGAGCAGGCCCAACACAAAGACCTTCGACATGACATAGGGAAAGATGCCCAGATTCACTGTGCGCTCGCGCCGATAGATGGGCGCTTCCTTCACGATCTCGCGGGCAGCGTTGATTGTGCCAAACCACACGGCTGCCGCCGCCATGATGAACAGCGGCGTCTGCGCGTCGATGTCGTTGCCAGTATGGCTGGCGAAGATATTTTGCTTGGTCAGGAAGATCAGCAGCGCGGCAATGATCGGCGCTTGCAAGAGCAGAATCGCCATATTGGCCGTGTCGTTGCGCAGCAGTTCGGTATAGCGCGAGGACAGCAGCCGGAACTGCCGCACCGGGTCGCCGCGTTTCGGCTGGGGCAGCGTCGCGGTGCGCTGCATCTGCGCGGTGCGCGTGGCAGCCTGCGACTGCTGCAAGGGCTGCACAATGTAGCGCTGATAGTCCCCCGATCCCCGGAAGCGCGCTTCCCACTCTGTCGGAGCGTTGGGGTGATCGTCGGTTGGTTCCAGTTCGCTGTAGATTTCGGCAAAATCGGTTTTGCCAAAGAACCGCTTGGCCTCATCGGGCGGCCCGAAGTACGCCAGCTTGCCACCTTGCGCCAGGAAGCACACATAATCGCAGGCGCTGATATTGTTCGTCGCGTGCGTCACCAGCACAATCGTATGGCCTCGGTCGGCCAGCCGCCGCAGCAAGAACATCATCTTGCGGTCCAGGCCCGGGTCCAGGCCCGACGTTGGCTCATCCAGGAAGAAGACGCTGGGCCGCGCCAGCAGTTCAACCGCGATGCTGACACGCTTGCGCTGGCCGCCGGAAAGCTTGCTGATAAGCAGCTTGCGCCGGTGGGTCATCTCCACATCGGCCAGGACATCGCTGATGCGCTGCTCAATCTGTGCGTCGGTAGTGTCATCGGGCAGGCGCATCTTGGCGGCGTAATAGAGTGCGCGCTCCACCGTCAGGTCTTTGTGGATAATGTCATCCTGGGGCACATAACCCAGCGACGTGCTGAAGGCCGCCAGATTACGATAGTAATCGTTGCCATTATAGAGGATGAGGCCCTGCTGCGCGGGGCGCAAGCCGTTCAGCGCGTCCATCAGCGTCGACTTGCCCGCGCCAGAGCCACCCACCAGGGCGACGAACTTGCGCGGCGCGATGCTGAACGAAAGATGGTTCAGCAAGACATTAGGCTTGCCGCCGCCAAAGAGCTTCTTCAAGCCGGCGACATCACCAACTTTGAAGACATCATAGGCGTCGACGCGAATATTGCTGCTCTCGTCATGCTGGGTCAGTTCTGTGCCGCTGAAGACAAAGCGGAATGGCCCGATGCGCACCTCGTTGCCTGGCTCCAGCCGCACGCGCCCGCTGATGCGCACGCCATTCACAAAGGTGCCGTTGGTGCTGCCCTTGTCGGTCAGCACATAGACGCCCGAGCGCGGGTCGCGGGCCAGTTCAGCGTGGCGCTGCGAAACCAGCGGGTGATTGAGCAGGATGGTGCTGCCGGGCGCGCGGCCAATCGTGACGACCGCTGGAGCGCCCGCCAGAGCAAACTGCTGCATCGCGGGCTGCTGCGCTTGATCGAGCGGCGCGCCGCTGCCCGAATCGAAGACCAGCGTCACCAGCGTGCCGTTCAGGTCGCCGATACGGAAGAGGTCGCCATGCACCAGTTGTTTCTGCGTGATCGAATGGCCCTGGCTATAGATGCCGTTGACGCTTTTTTTATCGATGATCTGAAAGATATTCCCCTGCTGCGTGATCTCGGCATGATGGCGCGAAACCACTCCCGCAGGAATGACGATATCGTTGCTGGGGTCGCGGCCAATCGTGATGACCTGCTTGTTCAGCGGATAGCGGTTGCGGCCTTCGTTGCGGCCCTCGTGGATAATTACCTGAAGCGAGGGCATGCCGGGCGGAACGCTGGGCGCATTGGGGGTATTCAGCGCTGGCTGCATCGATTGATACGAGGGACCAGAGCCACCTGCATCATAGGGCGCGGCAGCCGGATAGACTGGCTGGCTTCCGGCGGCGTAAGGCGGCGGCGGTGGCGCGTTGATCGATGTATGCAGCGGCGCAGCGGCGGCGGTACTCCCCTGCATCCCAGCAGGCATCGCAGAGACGGCAGCCTGTTCCAAAAACTGAAAGTTGACCGGGCCAATGGTCACCGTATCCCCGTTGCGCAGCGGCGACTGCGCGATATCGCGCCCATTGACCTGGACCGTATTTTGAGGATTGAGCTTCTCAATCGCCCAGCCGTTTGGCCCTTGCACCAGCCTGGCGTGCTGCCTGGATACTGCCGGATTGTTGACCGCAATATCATTGGTCGGCTCGCGCCCAATCATCAGTTGGGGCTTATTGAGCGCGAGGGTCTGTCCGGCCAGCGGGCCGTCGATAAACCTGATCGCGCCTGTCCCGTTTACTGGCACCGACATAACATCCATCTCCTCCCTGGCGAGGCAAGACTGCAATCGTTAAAGATAAGTCCCACGATAATCTGGCTCCTCATCAGCCATAGATAACAAGACAAACTTCTGAGCCGATTATATCTGAGGTTGAGGCGTATCGCAAGTGCCTGCTTCAGCCCATCAAGCCAGGCGCAGCTTCACTTTTCGGCCAGCCAGGCATGAATCAGTGCCAGCGCCTTCTCTTCCAGGCCAGGCACATCACATTCCAGCCAATGGATGCGGGTGTCGGGCCGAAACCAGCTATACTGGCGGCGAATGTAGCTGTGGGTATTGAACTTCAGGCGTTTGGCCGCTTCCTCCAGCGACGTTTCGCCGCGCAGATACGCGCCAATTTCGCCATAGCCCAAACTGGTCATGGCAGGCAACTGCCAGCCATACCCACGCGCGGCCAGCGCGCGTACTTCCTCGACCAATCCTGCCGCCAGCATCGCATCGACACGGCGATCAGCGCACTCATACAGTCGGGCGCGCTCGCAGGTCAGCCCCAACATCAGTACATGATAGGGCGAAGGGCGCGCTCCCTGCAAAGCCGAGAAGGGCTGGCCTGTCGCCAGACAGACCTCCAGCGCGCGAATCACGCGACGCACGTTGGCCGGGTCGATGCGCGCCGCGCTCGTCGGGTCAAGCGCGGCCAGGCGCGCGTGCAGCGCCTCCGCGCCTTCGCGTGCCGCCTGCGCTTCCAGTTCGCGGCGCATCTCCCAGTCAGGGGGTACTTCTGGAATTGCCAGGTTATCGACGACAGCGCGGATATACAGGCCAGTCCCGCCCACCAGCAGCGGCAGATGCCCGCGCGCGGCAATCGCGGCAATCGCGGCCTGGGCATCGGCCTGATACTGCGTCAGGGTATAGGGCATGTCGGGCGCGATGCTGTCCAGCAGATGATGCGGAACCAGCGCGCGTTCCTCTGGTGTGGGCTTGGCGGTGCCAATATCCATCCCCTGGTAAAGCTGGCGAGAATCCGCCGAGACAATCTCTCCTTGCAACCGCAAGGCCAGACGAATTGCCAGGCCAGTCTTACCAGTCGCCGTGGGGCCAACCACAGCTAGCAAAGGGATGTGTTCAGGCGGCTGAGGCATACGCTGTTCAGGAGGGTTATCCACTATGCGCCCCGCTTCCTCAGGGCTTGGTCGGCTGCGGAGATTGGAAGCGGCGCAGGTAGCGATTCAGGCGCAGCGCCAGGGTCGCCCCCAGCACAATGCCCACCACGATGGCAATCGGCTCGATGAAACGCAGATGCGCGGGAAATCCGCTCGTCAGCAGATAGCCGACATAGCCGCCCAGGCTGAGCAGGCCCACAAACACGATGAAGTTGGCGCGGCGGGCCAGCGCGCCCAGAAAGCTCAACACATAGCCGCTGATCCTTGGGGCCGCGCCCAAAGCCGCCAGGATAGCTTCAACGCTGATCGTCAGCATCAGCAGCGCTTCCGGGTGGGCCACCCCACGCAAGGCTTGTGGCTGAAGCCAGTTCGCCCACAGCAGCGTCACCAGCCCTAAACCGGTGAGCGAACAAACGGCGCTGGTCAGCGCGCGGCGCTCCAGGCTGTCACCCCAGCGGCCAATTAACGCCCCCACCGGAGCCGCCAACGCCCAGCCAACCAGCAGCAGCGCGAAGAAGGGACCGCCGAGCAGCGCCGTCAGCGCCGCGAAGCCAATCGCCTGCTGTACGCCCAGCAAAACCGCCAGCGTCAGGCCAAAGCTCATCAGCGCTGAGGTCGCCTGCTGGACAAGTTCAGGCTGGCGATGCGGCGGCCAGCTATGCTTGATAAGCCGGTCGCGATCTTTCGCCTGCTTGCCGGTCAGCACGGCAGTTTTCTGGTTCCCCAGCACTTCAACACTCACCGGCATCAGCAGATGCTCGCCTGCGCCGCTGATCTGGATGCTGCCCTGATGCTTCTGCCCCACAGCCAGCGCGCTGGTATCGGCATTCACTTCAATCAACGTGCTGGAGCCGCTGAAACGTTCAGGCGAAACACGCAGCCACGCACTCTTTGACTTGACCTCGCCGCTGATGCTGGCCCCGCCCGTGCCCTTGATCGTAAACGAAGCAACCCCTGCCTGCCCCGCAATCAGTGGCCCGATGTCCAACGCGCCCGGCTGCAACTCAAGCTTGCCAGGTATCGCCGTGGCCTGGGGTCTGGTGGCAGTGCTGGCTGCCGCTGGGCTGCCTGTCGGGTCCAGTTGACGCAAGAACTCATCCAGCCCCTGGGCGTGATTCGTATAAGTTACCACCACGTTGTGCGCCATCTTCGACAGCTTGCGCTCGCCAATGGTGCGCAGCCAGGCTTCATAGCGGCCAGCATACAGATGCTCTTCCGCTTCCTGAGGCACCTTGCGGCTGATGGCAGCCAGTTCGGCCACCGACGTAGCCCGCTGGCCGTTGCGGAAAATAAACACGCCGGAGGCAAAGAGCGCGCTGTGGAAGTCTGAAATGCTCTCGAAGCGTTCCTCGCGCTTCAAATGCGTCGCCTGCTCGATGGCAGCCTGCACATGCGGCGAAACGTCGGGGTTGAGCGAATGCACCGGCGGCAGCGAAAACGGCGTGGAGGATGGGTCGTAATTGGTGAGCAATTGATGCAGCGTCACGCCCAGCGCGTAGACATCCGAGCGCGGGTCGGTCTGCCCTTTGCCATATTGTTCAGGCGGCGCATAGCCGGGCGTGCCTAGCACCTGGGTATCGTGGGTCTTGTCAGAGCGGAAGATGCGCGCAATGCCAAAGTCGATCAGCTTGACCTGGCCCTGCTTCGTCACCATGATGTTGCCGGGCTTCAAATCGCGGAAGATGATCGGCGGGCGGCGTTCGTGCAGATAGGTAAGCACACTGCATATCTGCTCGGCCCAATCCAGCACATCCCGCTCTGGTAAACCCTTGCCCTCACGCTCCAGCCGGTCTTCCAGCGTCTCGCCTTCGATATATTCCATCACCAGATAGTAGCGGTCTTCTTCCTGAAACTGGTCATAGAACTTGGGCAGGTTCTTGTGGTCCAGGGTCTTGAGCATTTCGGCTTCTGTATGAAAGTTCTCAATGGCCTGCTCGCGCTCGCTCTCTTTGAGCGCCCCCTGGCTCATCTCTTTGATGGCACGCAGCGCCTCGCCGCGCTTGACCGAGGCATCCTTGACCTTGTACACGGCAGCCATACCGCCCTGGCCCAGCTTCTCCAGAATTAGATAGCGCTCGCGCAGCAGCATTTGCGGCGGCAGCAGACCGGTGCGTGGGCCGCCGGGCGGGGTGGGGTGCGTGGCCGAGTCCGCAGCGGGAATATTGGCCTGAGTTGCGCCGGGATCGTCGGGAGTGGGCACGTTCACGTGCGTCGCGCCGGGATCATCGCCAGCCCGCCTGGCGTCTCCTACTGATACGGGCAGCCTCAGGCCACACTGATTGCAATAGGCAGCGGTGTCTCGGTTAAGCGTCCCGCAGTGTGGACAGGTGCGCATCATCGGTCTGCTTCATCCCCCTCAGATACCAATCGTCCAGGTTGTAGTGTTTTTTATCCCGCCCATAATACGCTTGGACTATCGAGAGGGTTTCATACGAACCCTCATGCTCCTTGGGCGCACGAAGTATGCCGGACGTGGATGCTGCTCTTACCAGTATAGCACAGCCGTTCGGCGCATAGATAGTAAGCTGCCTGCGCAAATAGGCTCATCAGAGAGATGGCGGTCTCAGTCGCCAGGCTGGACCCTTTCGCGCTCCATCAGATTCACCTCTGCATCCGAGGCAACGCCAGCCTGGGCCTGCCGGTTCCCGCTGCGGCGCAGCCAGCGCCAGCCGAGCATCTGCGGCACAATCACGATGGCGGCGATCAGACAAATCAGCGCGCCCACGCGGATGGTCAGCGGCGCATTGGTGCTGGCGGCCAGCGACCCGGCGAAGAAGCTGCCAAAAGGCGCTAACCCCACCAGCACCAGCGACCAGACGCTCATCAGACGCCCACGCAGATGATCGGGGACGTAGGATTGGATGATGGTGTTGCCGGTCGCATTGTTCGCCACAATGCAAAAGCCCACTCCGGCCAGGAGCGCCAGCGAGAGGGCGAAGCTGCGCGAGAACGAGAAGATCAACAGCAGCGTCGAGCCGGTGGCCGCGCCGCCAATCATGAAAAAGCGCCGCTGCTCGGGCGTGCTGGTATAGGCCAGGCTGATGGCCGCGACCACCGAGCCAAGCGCCAGAAACGAGGTCAGCGTGCCCAGCCCGCTGACGCCTACATGCAAGACTTGATCGGCAATCACCGGCATCAGCGTTGTATAGCTGGGGATGGCAAACACGCTGATAAACGAGACCAGCAGAATGACCAGCAAGACACGCCGATCACTGCGGATGTAGCCTAATCCCTCGCCAATCTGGCCCAGCGTATTGCGGCGCGCCGGACGAGGACCAGTGGCGGGCGGCAGACGCATCAGGAACAGTCCAACAATCACAGCCACGAAGCTCAGCGCGTTCAAGAAAAAGCAGCCAGCAATGCCAACCGCCATAATGATGAAGGCTCCGGCAGCCGGACCCAGCACGCGCGAACCATTGAAGATCGACGAGTTCAGCGCGATGGCGTTCATCAGGTCTTCACGCCCCACCATCTCGACCACAAACGCCTGGCGCGCTGGCATATCGAAGGCGTTGACCGTTCCCAACAAAAAGGCCAGCAGATAGACATGCCAGATTTGCACCACACCTGCCCAGGTAAGCAGCCCCAGCACCAGCGCCAGCAGCAGCGATGCCGTCTGCGTGCAGATAATCAAGGAGCGCTTGGGCACACGATCAACCACGACCCCACCCCACAGCGAAAAGAGCAGCACCGGCAGAAATTGGAAGGTGCTGACAATCCCCAGGCTGAAGGCCGAGCCATTCGTCAGCACATAGACCAGCCACTGCTGCCCCAGCCCCTGCATCCAGGTACCAACTAACGAGACCAACTGCCCCCAGAAGAAGAGCCGAAAGTTGCGATGGCGCAGAGCGATAAAGCCCCGCGTCATGCTGTGGAAAGCTGCGTGGTGCGGGGTCGGGAGCGCCTCGTGTTCTTCTGAATCGTTCGCTGTTTTCACGAAGACGTATCCGTTTTTGCCTGGGCAGGCGGCCCAGGCGGATTCTTGCCCGGCGGGTCGATGGGCGCCAGCTTATGGCGTCGGACGCCAAAGGCTCTGGGTGTATGCGGAGACGCAGTATTTTTATACTCCCGTGCCAGTTGTTCAAGCGAGGGAACCGCCAGTTGCCGACAGCGCTCCTCCAGCACGATAATCTCATGCAAGTGGTGACGCTGCTCCGCCAGTTCGCTTTGCAACTGATGGATCGCAGCCAGTTCTTGCGTGTTGTCGGGCGTGTGCTGGTGTAGCAACTGCTCCAGCCGGGCCTGCTGCTCCTCAAGCGACTGTTCCAGATAGCGGCGCTCGCGTCCTAGTTCAGCAGCGCGCAGCCTGGCAGCCTCTGGCGTGGCAGGCAAAGCTTCCGCAGAGGTGGTGGGGTCAGCCTTCCCGTTCACGCTGGCTGCCCACTGTGTCCCCACGCCAGCAGTTGGCAGTGGAGAGGGTTGGCTCGGCTCCGCGTCAAAGGCGGGCAGCAGTGGGGGTTGCATAGACTCTGTGTCATGTTCTGAAAGCGGAGAAGGTTGACGTATCTGCATGCCATCGGCTGAAAGCGGTTGAAGCTGCATGTCCGGCAATTCCGGCGCTGCTGCTTGCACCGGATGGGCAACGGGACTGGATGGCTGGATGGGAGGCGGAAGTATCTTATCAGCCAGGCTGGAAGATGGGGAGGCAACGGGCGTTTTGGGTCGGGGCGCGCCTTGAACATCCGGATGTGACGCCGCTGGAATCGGGCGCGTGTCCAGTTCTTCTACTGCTGCGCGGGGGTCGAAGATTTTCAGCCGGGCCGAAACTTCCGCCTCCACTCGTTTGGTATCGGCGGCGCGGCGCTCGGCCTGCATCTCCAACCTCAAGATGATGACAATGCCAACCACACAGCCAACGACGACACCTGCCAATATCCAGAAGAGCGGATCCATATGCCTGCGCCCTCCTCTCGGTGACCAGTTCGCCCGTTAGCCTTGCGCGGCGCTTGGCCCGCCTCTACAACTCCAAATCTGCAATCAATAGCTCTATTATACCCTGGAACGTCCAGCATCACCTACATTGGCTGAGGCAAAATCTGATGTCCCTCTTCGGTTAGCGCCAGCACGGCTCTGGAGACATCCTGTTCTTTAATCAAGAGATAATCGGTATCATAGGTCGCCAGGGCGAAGATGCTCACCCCTGCCGCAGCCAGGGCCGTGGCGAGCGCCGCCAGCACGCCGGTCAGCCTGAAATCAAGCGGCCCTTCGACCTTGAAGCTGCGCCAGGCTTTTTCAGCCAGGACCCCTTCAGGCGCATCATCCACCGGACACACGATGGAAAGTTCTTCTGCTGTGCGCGTCACCGAGAAAAAACTGCCCCTGGTAGCCCACGCTGGAATCATGGCATCTGGCCCCAGGCGGCACACGGCAAGAGATTCCGGCAAAATCGAAAGCGACAGTTTCCAGTCAGCCATCATGATTCCTTAGTAACTGGTTCACACATTACCTTCCTTCCCCGCTCTGGAAAGGGGCGAACCGACTCACTTCTTATTCTTCTCTGCTGGGTACACATTACTTCAGCGCAGCAGAGCGCGTCAAGCTTGACAGGGGCGCAGCCTTGGTGCTATGCTATGAAGGCTACTTTTCAGACACTCATTGCTATCATTGCGCCCGCGCAGGCGCTCGTTCACTCATGACCGGAGAGGCGCGCGGGAAGGGAGAATCCAGCGACATGTTTGCAGTGGTTGAAACCGGGGGCAAGCAATATAAAGTCAGCCCCGGACAAACCGTCGAGGTGGAGAAGCTGCCCGCCGAACCGGGAGATACCGTCGAACTTGGCCGAGTGCTGCTCATCTCTACCGACGACACAACATTGGTTGGCGCGCCCCTGGTGGACGACGCCAAAGTGGTCGCGCGCGTCTCACCAGTGCGCCGCGGCCCGAAAATTATCGTCTTTCGCTATAAGTCCAAGGCGCGCTATCGCCGCAAGACCGGCCACCGCCAGGACTATTCGGTCCTGACCATCGAAGACATCTGGGCCAACGGCTCCAGCCTGCTTCCAGCCAAAGAAGAGGCCGAGGAAGTCGAGACCGCCGCAGTGGTCGAAGAAGAGGTCAAGGCACCCAAAAAGACCTCCCGGCGCAAGGCTGCCGCCAAAGAGGAAGCCGAGGCCAGCGAAACCGAAGAAGTCGTGGAAGTCAAGGAAGTGGTTGAGGAAGTCGAGGCCGAGCCAGCCTCCGAGCCTGAACCAAAGCGTGGCCGCCGCCGCGCCTCCAAAGCAGACAAAGAGGAGTAACCCACCATGGCCCATAAAAAAGGAGTTGGCAGTTCGCGCAATGGCCGCGACAGCAATTCGCAGCGCCTGGGCGTCAAGCGCTTTGACGGCCAGCTTGTGCGCGCGGGCAGCATCATCATTCGTCAGCGGGGCACGCGCATCAACCCGGGCCGCAACGTCGGCACCGGGCGCGACTATACCCTCTTCGCGCTGATCGATGGCACCGTCAAGTTCGAGCACGACACCCGCACCAAAAAGCGGGTCAGCGTCTATCCGGTGCCCGCCGCAGCCGCGACCGAGGTAGCCGCCTCGTAGCAGCGCCAGACGAACGCCTCGCGCCAGAGGCGAGCTATACCACCACAGGACCAGGAACATGCGCGTGTTCCTGGTCCTGTTTGCTTCCTGGCGCTGATGCCTGGCTAACGCCAGGGGGTGCGCATGCCAATCGTGGGGTCATCGCCGCTGCCATCATCCGGCTCCGGCCCCTGGGGATTGCCCTGCCAGCCCCCGGCATTTCGCCAGCCCTGGCCCGGCGGGCCTGAACGCGGGGGCGGCGCGCCATAATACTCGGCATTCGTATCAGGATACGAGGGCTGATCATACGACGGCCCCGTCCGGCGTGGGCCGCTGCTATATTGGCCTCTCGGCGGCCCATAGCCAGGGCCATCCCCATAGGGCGGGCCACCCTTCACAGGACCGTCAGGCGTGGGACCACGCGAACGCAGGAAGAGCGCCACCGCGATACCCGCCGCAATCAACAACACCACACCCACCGCCGCCAGCAGAATCACCAAAATGGTATTGCTGGAAGAGGTGTTGGTCGTGTTGACGCTGCCTCCAGCAGCAGGTGTGCTGGTCGCCGTCGCAGTCACCCCAACCGTTGGCGTGGGGGAAGGCGTAGGCGTGGGCGTGGGTGTTGCCTGGGAGGTGACAGTAAAGCGCGGGGCATTAGAAGAGTCATTTACATTGAGCGCAGGCGGCAGGCTGGGGTCTGAACTGGCATTCGCTGCCGTGACAAATAACTGATTGCCAATCTTAGCCTGCGTCGGTACATTCACCGTCACATTGAGCGACCCATCAGCGGCAGAGTTCACTGTGGCCGTACTCGTATAGCCGGGATCGCAGTTCAGGCAAGGGGTCACCACGACGGTAATCGGCTGGTTGCCGGGCAGCCAGTTCTGTCCGCTCACCTTGATGGTGCCACCTGGAAATGCCTGGGAATCATCGCTCACCTGGAGGGATGGCGGATTCGAGGAAAGCACCGTGAACGCGCTGACACCAGGGGAGGTTGTGCCGCCCTGCTGCCCACACACCCAATACGCATGCCCTGTTGCCGCTGCGGCAGCAGGCCACACAAAAGACACAGTAAAATTGCCAGAGCCATCGGGCTGCTGCTGGGAAAGCCCAGCAATCGACACTTGAGGGCCACCATTCTGGCAGGCCGACCCCGGCTGGCCCGATGTATCGTTTTGTTCATCGGCCAGCGTCACCTGCACATCAGCAGAGGTCACTGCCCAGCCCGACCCTTGCACCGAGACCGTTGCACCCACCGGACCCTCGGCGTTTCCATTATTTTGTCCAGGATAGATCGGCGCGGTAATGACAACCTGCGCGCCACCGCTGGCATGCACGCGAAATGGCACAGCAATTGCGCCCACCGCCAGCAGGGACAGCGCGATAAGCATCGCCAGGGCGAGCCGCCCCGGCAAGGTCATCCAGCCAATCTCGCTCTCGGAAGTCTGCGCAGCGCGAAAAGAGGACCGCTGCCTATATTCACTCATGGTCGTTCTCCTCAAGAACGCTTCCGGCTCGCCGCAAGAGCGCAGGCAACCAGAAGATTCTGCTGGAACAAGATAGGTAAGCGCGTGGAGAAAAGGAGGGCTAAACTGCTCAGTTCGACAGCTTCTCACGTAGTAGAACGAGGAGGCAGCCCAATAGCAACAATACCTGGCACTTTGGAGATTCAAAACGAAAGGACAGCTCATCAGGCAACAGGAACGGTCCCAATGTGAACAACTTCACACCCTGGGGTTGAACTCTTCCCCATCGGCTGCGTAGAAAAAGAGAGGAGCAGGACGAAGACGGCATGAGGCCGGGCGGCTGGCGGGCAGAAACCCGTTGCATCACTGTGCCCTTAAATGGTATCATGAAATCCACAAGAAGAAGGTCACGCGCTGACCGCTCTGCTGCTCAGCGCAATTGAGCATCCATTATGTAAATGATGTCAGCCAGGAAGGGGGAGTCGCACCATGCTAAGAATACAGGCGGCTTCTCAAACTGATCCCGGAAGAGTCCGCGAACAAAACGAAGATCATTGCTATTTTCAAATGAGTTCCAGTGGCGACGAAGCCAAGGGCCTCTTTATCGTCGCTGATGGCATGGGGGGGTATCAGGCTGGGGAAGTTGCCAGCAAGCTGGCAGTTGACGAAATCCGGGAGACGCTCAATCCGCTTTTTGCGCCCAGCACCGCCCATGAAACCGTGGCACTGACCCCCACCAACAGCCCGGAAGGCGGCAACAAGACCCGTCGTCTGCCCGAAAGCCGCGAAGTCGCCAAAATCAACGAAAAGCTCAAGCAAGCCATCACCAGAGCCAACGAGGTGATTGTGCACTATGGCAAGACGCGCAAAGAAGCCAGGGGATTAGGCTCAACCGTCACCGTGGCCGTTGTCCTGGGCAACAGCGCCTATATTGCCAACGTCGGCGACAGCCGCACCTATCTCTTGCACAACGGCCAGCTCCGCGCGATCACCAAAGATCACTCTCTGGTTGCGCGTCTGCTGGACGCCGGACATATCACTCCCGAGCAAGTTTACGATCATCCCCAGCGCAATCTTATTTATCGCTCGTTGGGAGCAGGTCATCATACCGTTGAAGTGGATGTCTTCTATCAAACCCTGGAACCTGGGGACATGTTGCTGCTGTGCTGCGATGGCCTCTGGGAAATGGTGCGCGAGGATGAAATCACACGCATCCTCAGCAGCGACGCAGCCCTGGAAACCATCTGCCAGGAATTGATCGACGCAGCGAACCGAGGCGGCGGCGAAGATAATATTACCGCCGTCGTCGTGCGCTGTTCCAGCTAACAGCCTGATATAATGAGGAACAGATGAGCCTGCCAAACGGCGCCATACTTGATAATCGCTATCGCATCCTGGAACTGTTGGGTGAGGGAGGCATGGGCAGCGTCTACAAGGCCGAAAACCAGCGCATGCCAGGGCCGCTCTGGGCGATCAAAGAACTGTTGATCGAAGCCTTTGCCGACCCCCGTGAACTGCGCGAGGCCGTGGACCGCTTCGAGAAGGAAAGCACCCTGATGGGTCAGCTTACCATCCTGCCCCATCCACGCCTGCCCCGTGTCATCGACCGCTTCACCGAAAATGGCCGCTATTACTTCGTCATGGAGTTCGTGCCAGGCAAAAGCCTGGACCGCATGCTGGATGAGGCCAAAGCGCCGCTGCCAGAGCGCCAGGTCGTCGAATGGGCCATTCAAGTCTGCGAGGCGCTGAGCTTCATTCACAGCCAGACGCCGCCAGTCATCTTGCGCGACCTCAAGCCCGGCAACATCATGATAACGCCCCAGGGCGAGGTCAAGCTGATCGACTTCGGCATTGCCCGCATCTGGAAGCCGGGACAGAAAAGCAACACCGAAAACCTGGGAACCATGACCTACGCCTCGCCCGAGCATCTGGGCCAGACCGGTCAGACCGACGCGCGCTCCGACATTTACAGCCTGGGCGCAACCATGTTTCACCTGCTGACCAACGAAGAACCCACCCCGCTTGACACCCCTCTGCCGGGCAGCATGCACGGGCGAAATCCGGCCATCAGCCAGCGTGTCGAAGAAGTTGTCATCAAGGCCATGCAGTTGGACCCCAACCGCCGCTTCCAATCCGCCAGCGCCATGCAAACCGCGCTGCAATCCTGTCTCTCTGCTCCGGTCGCCGCCAACCATCACCAGGCCAGCGTCAATCACGCGCCAGCAGCCCCCGCCGCGCCGAGTCCCGGGTCCACGCTGGTCGTGCCGGTGGACGCGAAGATATGCCCGTTTTGCGGCTATATGAACCGTTCAACGGCCAAATTCTGCAAAGTGGATGGGAAACCGCTGCCAAACGATAACCTCTCTATGGCAAGCGCGGTTCAAAGCGCCAGGCGTTCGGCTGCGGCTGGCAATCCGGCGCTGAACGCAGCCCCTGCGCCAGCGGCAGCCAGGGCAAGCGTGAACCCAAACACCAGGCGTGCCGATGCCCTCTATGACCAGGGGCTGCGCGAGTATAACAACGGCAGATATCAGCAGGCGCTGACCTGCATTCGCGAAGCCTTACAGTTGGATCAGCCCACCTATGCCCGCCTCTACAAGCTGGGCGAGACCTATCGACGCCTGAGCCAGCTTGCGGACGCCATTGCCACCTTCCAGAAAGCGGCCAACCTGCGCCCAGGGTATGATGTTTATTTTCAGATCGGTCTGGCGCAGCGCGATATGAAACAATACAGCGCTGCCGTGGCCGCCTTTACCCAGGCGCGCAAGTTCGAGCCGCAAAACCCGGCAATCGCCTGCCAATTGGGCATCCTGGCAATGGAGCAGAATGACTATATGATTGCCGAGCGCGAACTGCGCAATGGCTTGCAATTGCAGAGCCGCCACTATCTGCTGCGCTACAGCCTGGGACAACTCTTCAATCGAGAACAGCGCTGGGACGAGGCCATCACCGAACTGCAAGAAGCGGTGCAGCTTAGTCCCAATCAAGCCGAAGCCTGGCACGAGTTAGGCAAAGCCTTCTTTGGCGCGCGACGCTACCCAGATGCCGTGAAAGCATTGGAGCAAGCGCGCGCGCAGGGACTTGCTTCGGCTGATGTATATCGGCTCAGTGCCCAATCCTATGAAAAGATCAGTAATCGAAAGCAGGCCAAAGAATTTGCTAAAAAAGCACTGCTGCTTAATCCCAATGATGCGGACGCCAGGCGACTGGCGCGCTAACCAGCAAAAGAGGTGCTCCCTGGCTTCAGAGCCGAGGGACGCAAAGATGGGGAAGATTTCAGGTCTCAGGAGGGGATAAAAATGCTCTGCCCAAATTGTAATCACCCTTTGCGCGATCAAGCAAAGTTTTGTAATAATTGTGGCATCACCCTCGCGGCGGCGTTTGTTCCTGCCGGTGCAGCGCCAGCCGCGCCGCTGGCAGCCGAGCCAGGCAAAGCTGAACCAACCGGGCCGCTGCATCACCCGCCCGCCATCGTTGCGGACGATGCAGCACAGACGCCAGAAGAACCAGCAGCCAGCGAACCGGCTTTCCTGGGAGCAGGCGACGAGGAGCAAGCGCAGCCGATCCCTCCGCCGCCGCCTGCGCCCGATGCGCAGGCCCTCGAAACCGAGCCAACGCTTTCCGCTGGCGATCAGCCCGAAGAAGGCATGATGTGGTATCAAGATACAGATCAGGAAGGCGCTGGCGAAGTGGTTGCCACCGAACAGTTGTATGGACTGGACCCTTACGCACCGTCAGGAGGCTCGCTCTCTATGGATACGCCAGAAAACAACCAGGCTGATGAATCGCTTTCAGCAGATGATGTTCCTACCGTTCGCATGCCCCGCCCGGCCAGAAATGAGGTAGAAGTCACCGCCGAATTACTGGACACGCTGGGCAGTCAAACCCCACTTCAGCCGGGGATGCTGCTGGAGGGGCGCTATCTCGTCGAAGAGGTCGTACACACCGACGAGGATGAAAACCTCTACCGCGTCACCGATCAAATGGGGTATCTGCATTGTTGGGCCTGCAATACCGACTTCCCCGACACGCAGCAGCCCGAGCGCTTTTGCTCCAACTGCGGCGCAGACATGCTGGGAAAGGACTACTGGCTGCGCGAGCGGCTCCAGGGCGCGGCGGCTGAGGCCAGTCAGCCAGAAGCAGAGAGCGCCAGCGAAGCCAGCAGCGCCTATGTCGACACCGACGCCCAGAGCGCGTTTGCTGCCAGCGATGCGCCAGGGACGAACGGCGCGCATCCGGAAGGGGCAGCCGACGAGGCAGCGTTGCTTCAGGAAGACGCCGAAAGCGATGAACAGGACTGGCCCACCCAACCCATGACCGCCATCGCCAGCTTCATCGTCGGCCCGCGCCACTATCGCGTCGAGGCCATGGAAATTGAAGACCCCATCTTCCCGCTGGGCGTCACCCTGGTGGCAGGCGCGCGCTCCGACGTTGGACGCACCCGGCGGGGCAATCCCAACGAAGACAGCATCCTGGTCATGGAATTCACGCGCATTCACGAATCGGCCAACCAGTCATTCGGCCTCTATATCGTGGCCGATGGCCTGGGCGGCCACGACGACGGCCAGACCGCCAGCCGCAGGGCTATCGGCGTCATGGCCGACTATATCACTCGTGAAGTCGTGCTTCCGGCGCTGCAAAGCGGGCAATACGCCGACAATGAAACCGTCGCCGCCAAACTCAAAGCCTCGGTGGAGGCGGCCAATCTCGCCCTGGTCGGCTCCAACGAGCAAACCGGCAGCGACATGGGGTCCACCGTCACCGGCGCTTTGGTTATCGGCGACACTGCCCACATCGTGAACGTCGGCGACAGCCGCACCTATTTCTTCGATACCGTTTCGCTGCAACCGATCAGCGTCGATCACTCGCTGGTCATGCAGTTGGTCATTGGCGGCCTGATCGAACGCGACGACATCTACACGCACCCCCAGCGCAATCAGATTCTGCGCAGCCTGGGAGATCGACGCGACGTGCAGATTGACCTCTTCACGCAGAAGCTGCGGCCAGGCTATCAACTGGTGATCTGCTGCGATGGCCTGTGGGAGATGATTCGCGACCCGCAAATCGAGCAGGTGCTGCGCAGTGTGAGCGACCCGCAGGCTGCCGCAGATCGGTTGATGGAACTGGCAAACGAAAATGGCGGCGAAGACAACATCAGTGTGATCGTGGTGCAGGCGCGCGAGTGAGGCGAAGCTCGCTTGCAGCGCCGCCGTCCCTGGCGGTTAGCCGCGCAACTTGCGACTTCTTCTGTTCGTATGAAAAAGAAGAACAAAAATACCTCTCTGCGAGAAGAGAGCGTCCTTAGAACAGACAGGTCTTCTGAAAGGAGACAAGAACTATGCCCGGCGAAGTCACGTTGACCTCTCAGCTTGGCAAGGAGCATCTCCCGGTGACGGGTGGCTCGCAGGTGGCATACGTGCTGGTGGAGGCCGCACCAACCGAGATGATGGCCCAGGTACGCATGCCGCTGAACTTCGCCATTGTCCTTGACCGCTCCGGTTCCATGAAGGGGTCCAAGCTGAACGCGGTAAAACAGGCCGTTCAGATGCTCATCGACCAGATGGCCGATACCGACACCATCTCGGTGGTCGCTTTTGACGAACAAGTCAACATTGTCGTGCCCGCGCAGCCTGCCATGGATAAGCCTGGCATCAAGCTGTCCGTCGAGCGCATCCGCGATGGCGGCGGCACCACCATGTCGCTGGGCATGAGCGCTGGCCTGAACGAACTGCGCAAATACTACTCGCCCACCAGCGTCAACCGCATGATCATCCTCAGCGACGGCGTCACCTATGGTGACACAGATCGCTGCCGGTCTCTGGCCGACGATGCCGGACGCCAGGGCATCAACATTTATCCGCTGGGCATCGGCAGCGACTGGGATGAAGACCTGTTGGATAACATCGGGCGGCGCAGCGGTGGCCTGGAAGCCGAATTCATCCGCCAGCCCGGCGACGCGCTGCATATTTTCCAACAGCAGTTCCAGAGCGCAGCCGCTGTTGCCGTGACCAACGCGCAGTTGCTGCTGCACCTTTCGGCGGGCATCACCCCCAAGAAAGCCGTCAAGGTCTTGCCGCAGATTACCGACCTGGGGCCATCGGTGCTTTCTGACCGGCAGGTCGTCGTCGCCCTGGGCGATCTGGAAAAAGACACGCCGCAATCCGTGCTCTTCGAGCTGATGATCGAGCCGAAACCGGCGGGCGTTTTCCGCATTGCCGTGGCAGAACTGACCTATGATGTGCCTACCATGAGTCGGCAAGGCGAGCAACTGCGTGCCGATATTGTCATCGGCTTCAGCCAGGATGTCACTGAAACACAGGCAGTCAACGCGGCGGTGATGAACTACGCCGAAAAAGCGAATGCCCATCGGCTGGTTACCAGGGTGCTGGAAGAATATAAAGCTACTGGCAAAGTCACGACCCGGCTGTCGCCCAATGTCACGCGCGTGCTCGACCAGGAGACCCAGGCAGCGCTGGAGGCGCTCAACGCGGGGCAAGCCATTTCCAGTGAGCAGGTGAAGAGCATTGGCAACAAAACCCGCAAGCTCACCCAGCGGCTGGAGGACATGTAGGTGAAACATCCCTAAGAGGAGGGTATGCGATGTCTGTACGATGCCCAAATGGACATGAAAATGAAGATGGCTCGCTCTTTTGCGACGAGTGCGGCGAGCGGTTGGTTGCGCCGGTGCCATCCATGGGCGCAAGCATGCCAGCCACGCCAGCAGGAAGCGCGAGCGTGCCGTGCCCAAGCTGTGGCGCGAGCAACCCGGCGGGCGAATTGTTTTGCAGCAACTGTGGCACCAGCCTGAGCGCGCCTGCTCCGGTGGCGCAGGCTGTCGCGCCTGCTGCCCCTGATCTGCAAGCCGTCTCCGCTACGCCAGCAGCCGCACCATCATTCGCTGCCGCGTCCGCCGTGGCTGCGCCTGGCAAGGTTGTCGTGGAAAGCGACAACACCACCTTCGATCTGGCGGGAAAGGCAGAATCGCTGATTGGCCGCGAGGATGCCGTCAGCAACATTTTCCCCGATATTGATCTGACACCCCACAACGGCGAAGAAGGCGGCGTCGGGCGACGACACGCCATCATTCGTTATTCCAGCGGTCAATATCTGCTTGAAGACTTGAACAGCATCAACTTCACGTTCCTGAATAAACAGAAAATTGCGCCCAAAACGCCAACTCCCCTGAAAGACGGCGATGAGATTCGGTTGGGTCGCATTGTGCTGCGCTTTAAAACATCATAATGTCTCTCCTTCGTTCTTAAAGGAGGAAACCTGATGAGTATTCATTGTACGCAGGGGCACGAAAACCCAGATGACGCGCAGTTCTGCTATGAGTGCGGCGAGCCATTGCCTTCCTTGACCCCTGCCGAGGCTGCCACCCCGCAGGATGAGGCGTCGAACGTGTCTCCAGGCGCAGCACCCGCTGAACCAGACGAGGCCGCCGCGCCCGCACCAGCCGAGAGCGAGGTGCCACAACCGGCGCCAGCGATTGATTTCGAGGCAACCATGCCCGCGCCCGAGGCTGCTACCGCGTTTCCCGAACCTCCCCAGGCGGCGAGTACACCCGCTGCTGACGAGGCCGAGACCGTCACCACCGTGCCCAGCGCGCCGCCTGAGCCTGTGGCGGCTCCAGCCGCGCCGCCACCTGAGCTGGTTGCGCCTCCCAGCGCGCCGCCACCTACACCGGTGGCCGCGCAGCCGCGCCTGATGGTGGAAGGCACCACCACCACCTTCGACCTGGTGGGCAAGGCGCTGGTGGTCGTGGGGCGGGAAGACGCGCCTAGCAACAGCTTCCCCGACATTGACCTGACGCCCTTCGGCGCCGAAGAGGGCGGTGTCTCGCGGCTGCACGCGCGCCTTGCCCAGAGCGGCGACGCCTGGACCATCGAAGACCTGGAAAGCACAAACTTTACCTTCGTGAACCGCAAGCGCATCGCCCCCAAGACTCCCACGCCGCTGAACGATGGCGACGAAATTCGCCTGGGCCGTGTTGGCCTGCGCTTCAAAACGTTCGCCTGAGCACGCGCTCGCCGACAAACCTCGCAGAGCAGAGAGAGCAGGCTCTCGCTGGCAGCTTTTGATCGTTGCCAGCGAGAGCCTGCTGCCCACAAGAGCCTAGCCGCTGGAGGGCTTCTTACTCTCAGGAGGCGCGGGTGCGAACAGGCGATAGAGTAGCGCGATCACCAGCCCCAGCGCAAAGCCGCCCAGATGCGCGAAATAGGCGACACCGCCTGTCGTATCGTCCGCCGCGCCGAAAACGGCCAGACCACTGAGCGCCTGCAACAGAATCCACACACCAATCATCAGCCAGGCGGGAAGATCGATAAGAAACACCAGCAGCAGCGTGCGCACCTTTGCCAGCGGAAAAAGCACCAGATAGGCCCCCAGCACCCCGGCAATCGCGCCGCTGGCCCCGATGACCGGCAGCGTGGAGGTTGGGTCTGCCAACGTTTGCGCCAGCATCGCCGCTAGCCCACAGAGCAGATAAAAGAGCAAAAAGCCCAGATGCCCCAGCCGATCTTCCACGTTATCCCCAAAAATCAGCAGAAAGAGCATATTGCCAGCGATATGCAGCCAGCCCGCGTGGATAAACATCGACGAAATCAGCGTCAGCACGAACGGCTCCGGCGTCGCATATTCAGGGCAGGCCGGGTCGGATGGCTGCCCCACATGCAGCGCGAGATAATGGGGAATCGCGCCGTAATCATGAATCAGGCAGGTCAGCGCTTGCGTGGGCAGACTGACCTCATAGGCAAAAACAGCCACATTGGCCGCCACCAGCAGCAGCGTCATCAGCGGCCAGCGCCGTCGCCTTCCGGCGCGATCAAACAAAGGTATCATTGCTCGCGTGCTCCCTTCGTATGGCTACAAAGCGTGAGAGCGTCAGCTTCCTTATTTTAGCGCAGGGAAGGATTCCATTGCCAAAAACGCTTCTAGATCAGGCTTGACGTTGCCACCTTCCTGATGTAGTATTGGCCCCTGCAAGAGAGGCAGCAGCAAACTTTTGAAAAATGGTGATGTGCATGCCGTCGAAAAAATTCCCCTGGTTGATCGTCTGCGTCATCGTCCTGCTGGGCGTCATTCTCTCCTTAGGGTTTGTGCGGGTCATCAATCAACTTGGCAGCGCGTCATCTCCCCACTCCCAGACCGCCCAGGCATCCCCCACGCCAACACCATTCATCCCTACGCCGACCCCCACCCCGACGCTGCCTTTGCTGCATGTCAGTGGCACCCAAATTGTCAACGCCAGCGGGCAGCCGGTGACGCTGCTTGGAGCGTCGCATTCTTCGCTGGAGTTCCTGTGTTCGGGGGATAACCACTTTCAGCTTGCCGATTTTCAAGCGATGCGTTCCTGGGGGATGAACGTCGTTCGCATTCCGCTCTCATCCGAGTTTTGGGCCAACCCTCATAACGACTGCCCCAATTATCACCTGACCGTTACCAGCGCCGTCGCCAACGCGGAAGCGGCAGGGATGTATGTCATCCTGGACTTGCAGTGGGACGCGCCGCTGAATCTGCCCTCAGATGTCACCGGCGGCGGGGGGCAATACCCCATGCCAGACACCGGCAAAGACCTCACCTTCTGGCAAGACCTGGCAACCATCTATCGTTCAGACCCCGGCGTAATCTTCGACCTTTTCGGCGAACCACACGACGTTTCCTGGGATACCTGGTATAACGGCGGCACCGTCAACACCATCATCTATAAAGGCGCGACCCTGGAAGGTGGGCAAGGCGTCTATCAGGCCATCGGCATGCGCGATCTGGCTGCCAGAGTACGCGCCATCGCGCCAGATAATCTCATTCTGATCAGTGGCCTGGATTGGGGCTATGATTTATCCAATGTCGTGCAGAACTACCAGATTCAGGTTCCCAACATCCTCTACTCAACCCATCCGTTCGACCATGGCCGCGAGGAGCCTGGCGACTGGCCGGGAGCCTTCGGCAGAGCCTCGGCGCAGATACCCGTCATCGCCGCTGAGTTTGGCAGCTACTCGTGCCAGACTGGCTATATCTCAACAGCCATCAGCTATTTTGAAAGCCATCATATGTCCTGGATTGCCTGGGGGTGGGACATCGCTCCGTGCAGCACCCCCAGCCTGATAAAAGACTGGTCTGGAACCCCTATCGCCCCTTATGGCTCCTACATTCGCCAACAAATGCTGGCGACAGCGCAGGGAGGCGCGTAGTCCGTTTGGCAGCAGGACTTTCTGGCTATTTTGCCCCGCGCAGGCGGGCAATCTCTGGCTTGATCGCCTTGTTTGTTGTTATAATTTGCCAGACGTTACGTTACCTCCCAGTAGAAGCCCTCTTAGCTCGTGTTGGAAAGGTACTGCGAGGAACGAGACATGATGTACTGCTTCGCCATCATCTCTCCTTAGACTCTGCCAAAACCCTCTTGATGCTGGCCTGGCTTCCCCGACAGAACGTTGTGCCACCCTCGTAGCAAATTCGCGTAGCGTGAGGTTATCGCCCTTGAAGCAGTCACCCGCTCGAAACTCTACCAGTCCCTCTGCCCACCAGACGGCTCGGGCTGATGTCGCTAAGCACCCTGTGCAGCCCAAAAACCCGGGGGCCAACGGCAAAGCGGGCCAGGCCATCGCTGCCGCGGAGGCAGAAAAAGAAATCCAGAAACAGGTTGACCGCTATAAAGGATGGCTGGCAGCCCAGGGCGAACCACCAGCATCCAGGGCCGAAGAAGTGGCCGAGTATTATGAGCGCTCTACCCGGCTGGCGCGCAACAACGGCAAGAAAATTCGCACCTTTGCGCCGTTCGACCCCGACCTTTCGGCCATGAAAACCGTCACGGCAGAGCAGGCAGTCATCTTGCTGCTCCTGGCATCCCTGTGGACAGTGGTGTTCTTCTTCTATGGCATCCCAACGCTGGTGGTGACTCTCACCTTCATCACTGCCATCTACCTGGGCGACCTCTTGCTGAGCTTTTCCATCACCACACGCATCCTGTCGCGCTCACCAGAAGATCACATCGATAATGCTGTCGTGCGTGCCATCCCCAACCACCTGTGGCCGCGCTATACCGTGCTCTGCCCGCTGTACCACGAAGCCATCATTGTTCCTCAATTTGTCCGCGCTATGAGCCTGCTAGATTATCCGGCAGAGAAGCTGGAGATTCTGTTTCTCACCGAAGAAGATGACCAGGAGACCCGTGACAGCATCCTCTCGATGGACTTACCGGCGCATTTCGAGGTGGTGACGGTGCCCGCTGGCGAGCCGCGCACGAAGCCGCGCGCCTGCAACTATGGGTTGCTCAAGGCCAGCGGCGATTACACCGTGATCTACGATGCCGAAGACATTCCAGACCCATTACAACTCAAGAAAGCGGTCCTGGCATTTGCCAACCATCCCCCCGAAGTCGCCTGTGTGCAGGCCAAACTAAACTACTATAACCCTGACCAGAATCTGCTGACCCGCTGGTTCACCGCTGAATACTCGCTCTGGTTTGACTTGATGCTTCCGGCCCTTCAACACGGGCGCGCGCCCATTCCCCTGGGCGGCACCTCAAATCATTTTCGCACAGCGGTGCTGCGCAAGGTCGGGGCGTGGGACCCGTTCAACGTCACCGAAGATTGCGACCTGGGGCTGCGCCTGGCGCGTTATCGCTTGCAAACTGCTATCCTCGATTCGACCACCTATGAAGAAGCCAACTCTCGTCTGAAAAACTGGCTGCGGCAGCGCTCGCGGTGGATCAAAGGGTATATGCAGACCTATTTCGTCCATACCCGCCATCCCCTCGCGTATCTTCGCGAAGGCCGCCTGCGCGATCTGTTCTGGCTGCAATTTACCGTTGGCGGCAGGATTGCCATGCTGTTCATCAATCCCTTGATGTGGCTGCTGCTGGCAATCTACATCCTCTTCCAGAGCACTGTCGCCGATGCCTTTCATATCCTCTATCCCAGGCCGGTGTTGTATCTTGGCGCGGCATCCCTCCTCTTTGGCAATTTTTTCTTTCTGTATACGCACCTGGTGGGATGCATCAGGCGGAAGCAGTATAGCCTGATGAAATGGACCATCCTGATCCCCTTTTACTGGGTGCTGATGTGCGTCGCTGCCAACCTGGCCCTCGTCCAGCTTATCTTCAAGCCCCACTATTGGGAGAAAACCCAGCACGGACTTCACCTGCTGGCCCAGGCACGCAAGAGCCAGAACAAGCAGACGACAGAAGCAATGCGCCGGGCAAGACAGCGGCTCCAGAAGAACGTGCTCAAAGAGAAGCAAGTATCGGAGTTGCCCATCGCCCCCATCATCGACACGCTCTCAACCTGGCGAATGCCCGCCATCCGAGCGCAGTTTCCCACGCTGGACCTCTCCGAACTGGAAGACATACCCACGACCAAGCTTGCCGTGGTGCCAGACCTTCCAACTAAAAAGCTGCCCGCCACCCCTGCGGCAGCCCCACAGGCCGAAACGACGCCGCCAAAGCAGCGTATACGCCTTCCCTGGACAAAAGATCGCTGGTTGGGCGCGACCATCCTGGCCGCCCTCATCATGAGCAGTGGCAGCCTCTGGTATAGTTACAGCCACCGGTTCACCTTGCTCTATGGCGATTCCTACGCCCATTTGCGCATCGCGCGCTCTATATTTGATAGTCTCACTCCGGGGGTTGCCGAGTTCGGCGGGGTCTGGCTGCCCCTGCCGCACATCATTATGCTCCCCTTTGTCTGGAGCGACGCCCTCTGGCGCTCCGGGCTGGCCGGGGCGATTCCATCTATGCTGTGCTACCTCACAGCGGCAACCTATGTCTTTCTTTCGGCACGACGCCTGACACATAACAGCCCGGCGAGTTTTGTCGGCGCGCTGGTCTTTCTCTTCAATCCCAATGTGCTCTATCTTCAGACCACGCCCCTCACCGAGCCGGTATTGTGGGCAACCATGACCGCCACCTGCTATTACTTTCTGACCTGGGCGCAAGATGACCGTCCCGAGCAACTCATCTGGGCAGCGGCAACTATGTGCCTGGCAACGCTGGCCCGCTACGATGGATGGGGATTGTTTCTGGTGTGCCTGGTTCTCATCGTGCCCATTGGCTGGCTCAAAGGCCAGCGACGAGCGCAAATCGGGGCCAATCTTCTGCTCTTCGGCACCCTGGCCGGACTGGGCATTGGCCTCTGGGTGCTGTGGTGCACCATCATCTTCAAAGACCCGCTCTATTTTCAGCAAGGCCCCTTCTCTGCCGAAACCCAGCAGGCGGTGCTTGCTAGCCAGGGCACGCTTTCCACCTACCATAATCTCTGGCAATCGTTCCGCTATTACAGCATGGCCTCCATCGAGACCCTGGGGCCAATCCTCTTTGCCCTGGCCCTGGTGGCGCTCGTCGCGTTGATTCTGCAACGCTGGCGTTCGCCCGAACTGTTAGCGGCTTTGGCGTTCGTGACGCCGTTTGTCTTCTATGTCATTACTCTCTATACCGGCCAGGTAGCGATATTCGTGCCGGGCGCATCCGACCCCGGCATAAAAGGCGACCTCTTCAACGCGCGCTTTGGCTCAGAGATCGTCGCGCCCGCAGCGTTTCTCCTGGCAACGCTGGCAAGTCGGCTACCGCTTGCCAGAATTGGCCTGATCCTGGCGCTGCTGGCCCAGACCGTCCTGACCGTTCAGGGAGGCATCATCACCTTGCAAGACGGGCAATATGGTGTCTCATGTGAAACCGGGAATCAAATTAACGTCTATCTTCTGGAGCATTATAACGGCGGCAAAATCCTGGAAGATATTCGCAGCATCGAGGACTTTGCCGACGCGGGGATTGACGTGAAGGACGTCGTCTATCAGGATTCCGGGCCATTCTGGCAGGAGGCGCTGCAAGACCCGGCATCGCTGGTGGATTGGGTCATCATGCAGCCGGGCGATAATGTCTCCGCCGTAATTGACCCGACCAATCCAGATTTTCTGTCACAATTCACCCTGGTAGACCAGGATGAAGGCGTCATGCTCTTTCACAAAAAGGGACTGCCTCCCTTACCCACACGCTCTGTCTCCACGCAGTCGATTACGGAGCATGCCCTTTGCAGGGATAACGGCGCTTCGCTCCCGAACGGCGCTGCTCTGGCGACTGACCCGGCATTGGCCCATCTGGCCGACGTGTGGTTGACACTCCCCATGCCTAAAGGCAGGGGATTCTCAGGCTACGCATGCCCCAACGGGCTACGTTGACGCCTGACGGGTCTGCCCGACCCGCAAAATGTTCAGCGCAGCGTTGTGGTCACGATGCAGGCTCGTTCCACAGTCCGGGCAAGCGTGCCAGCGGACAGACAAGCCTTTCTGGACCACGACGCCACAGCCAGAGCAGACCTGGCTGGTATAGGAAGGAGGCACGGCTACGGCTCGCTTCCCAGCATTTGCAGCTTTGAAAGCAAGGATGGTGCAGAATTGCGACCAGCCCGCGTCACTGATGGACTTAGCAAGATGATGATTCTGGACCATGTTGGCAACCTGCAAGGCTTCGTAGTAGACGGTATCATAGCGCTTCAGAAGGGGGAGCGTCGTTTTATGCTGGAAGTCTCGACGTTGGCGCGCAATCTTCTGGTGGGCGCGTTGCAAAAGCCGAATGGCTTTGCGGCGTCGGTGGCTGCCTTTTTGGCGTCTGGAGACACGGCGTTGGGCGCGCCTGAGCGCTTTCTCAGCTTGCCGGTAGTGGCGTGGGCTCGCTACCTGTTCCCCATTCGCCAGAGTCAAGAAGGATTCCAGCCCCACGTCAATGCCCGTTTCTTGTCCGGTGAGCGGCAAGGGCTGAATAGGCACTTCTGCACAAGAGAAGCAGGCATACCAGCCATCCGCCTCTTTGGAGATGGTCACGGTCTTGGGTGTGCCTTCCAAGGGGCGAGACCAGCGTACCGCGATATGCCCCAGTTTGGAGAGCAGCAGCCGATCCCCCACCAGGCTCGCTCCATTGCCCCATTGCGGATAGGTGAACGACGTGTAGCGGGCACGTCCCTTGAAGCGTGGGTAGCCTGGCTTCTCACTTGCCTTCACGCGCCGGAAGAATGCCTTAAACGTGCGGTCCACCCGCAAGATCACATCCTGCAAGACCTGAGAGTGCATCGCTGCGCAGTCTTCCCGTATCTGGCGTATCTCAGGCAGTTGGGCTTTCTGCTGGTAGTAGGTGACCGATACCCGGCATTTATGCCAGGCTTCTTTGCGTTCTTGCAGCGCAGCATTGTAGAGTTCCCGGCAGAGACGAAGCGTGGCCTCAAACTGCACTACCTGCTCCGACGTGGGGCGCAGTTTGTACTTGAAAGTTTTGTGCGCGGTTGGCTCGGGCATCGCTTCGGCTCTCCTTTCGTGCAGTACAGTATACCATTCTGTTTGGCTGTTGAAAAGCGGAAGTACCGCCTGCGGGCGGCGCGCCATTCAGTCCCCTTGATAAATCAAGGGGACTGAATGGCGCGATTCTGCTAAGAAGAGCATAAAACACAACGAGCATTGTAGATAATGGGGCTTCTTGTATGAAATCGCGCTTTGTAAGTTGGGGAACGGTCTGGGTGTTATCCGCGCTGGCGGTAGTATTAGTTGCCGCAACGATCTTCGTCGGCATCATCCAGGCAAACAACACGCCACCCGGTGGAACTGGAGCAGACTGGCCGATCTATTTACATGACCCTCAGCGCACCGACGCCACCAATGATACGATTCTCTCTGCCGCAAACATCACCCAACTGACGAAGCGCTGGACCTATAAGACGGGCGGCGCGATAGAGGGCGCCGCTGCCGTCGTCAAAGGCACCGCCTATATTGGCTCGTGGGACGGCTATGAATACGCGCTGGATGCAAAGACGGGCGCGCTGAAGTGGAAGACGTTCCTCGGCACGATCAAAGCGCCCAACTGTGTGCCTCCGGCGCTCGGCATTTCTTCGGGGGCAGACGTAGAGGGCAATGTCATCTATCTGGGCGGCGGCGATAACTACTGGTACGCGCTCAATGCCACCACAGGTGCTGTACTCTGGAAAGTCTTCACCGGCGATAGCAGCGCGGCTGGGGGCCATTACAACTGGTCCAGCCCCTTGATTTATAACGGCTATGCGTATATCGGCGTGGCGAGCCTGGGCGATTGCCCATTGGTGCAAGGCCAACTCCTCCAGGTCAGCTTGAAGACACACCAGATCGTCAAGACGCTTAATCTGGTCCCCGATGGACAGGTCGGCGGGGGTGTCTGGACCACGCCAAGCCTCGACCCGGCCACCAACACCATCTACCTCTCCACCGCCACAGCCAATCTCATCACGCAGGTGTTGGCGCAGGCGATAGTCGCTGTCGATGCCTCGACGCTCTCCGTCAAATCGTACTGGACACTGCCGAACGCCTCCGCTGTCGTAGACTCCGACTTCAGCACTACGCCAACGCTCTTCACCGATGCTGCCGGTGACCCCCTGCTGGTCGCCGTCAATAAGAACGGCTATGCCTACGCATTTGATCGACGGAAGAGTCTGGCCGCCGGTCCCATCTGGCAGCAAGAAATTGCCATCGGCGGAGAAAACCCCGTCCAGGGAGGCTCCAGCGTTTCTTCCGCCGCGGTCGGCGCGGGCAGGCTCTATATGGCGGGCGGAAACTCGTCCATCAACGGCGTTGGCTACCCCAGCACCATACGCGCGCTTGACCCCGCAACCGGCAAGATTCTGTGGGAAGATGGCGAGGCAGGCATCGTCATCGGCGCGCTGGTCTATGATAACGGTCTGGTCATCGCAGACGCGGGCGATATGCTCGTCATTCTCAATGCCGCCACTGGCAAACGGCTGTATACCTATAAACTCGACGATGACATTTACGTCTCGCCAACAGTTGCCCAGGGACAAATTTTGACCGGAAGCTTCTCTGGCACCATCTATGCATTTGGGCTTTCCGGCAAAACCCAGGCGCCGCCGCAGGACACGCATTGCCCCAATGGATGGACCTGCCAGGATGTCGGCAATGCCGCCCCATCTGGCACAGAAACCTTCGCCAATGGCACCTGGAGTGTCAAAGCTGGAGGCGCGGGCCTGACAGGGGTCACAGACGGTTTCCGCCTGCTCACCAGGCAGATGAGCGATAATGTGCAAATCAGCGCGCAGGTGGCCTTCCAGATAGGGGCAGCCTCATCGGCCCAGGCAGGCGTGCTGGTGCGTCAGACGGCGGATGCGGACTCGCCCTATTATGGGATATTTGTCACCCCCAACAAACAGGTCGAAGTGCAGTATCGCACTGCCTTTGATGGAGATACCACCTCAGCCAACACCGTGTTCGAGGGGGCGTTGCCGCTGTATGTGGAAATCGTGCGCAGCGGCGATACGTTTCAAGCGGCAACCTCAACCGATGGAAAAACCTATACGCTGGTACCAGGAACCACCACCACCATCACCATGCCCGCGCAGGTGCTGGTCGGATTAGCGCTCAGTTTCCATGCCACCGGCTCATCTGTCAGAGCATCCTTCCAGCAGGTAACCGCAGGAGCGCCCACGAGCGCACCAGTTCCCATGCCCTCGCCTACCCCGTGCCCGGCAAGCTGGAACTGCGCCGATATGGGGAACCCGATTCTGGTGGGAGATCAATCGCTGACTGGCGGAACCTGGGACGTGGAGGGATCGGGAGAAGACATCTCGGGGTATGGGGACCAATTCCATTATGTCTGGCAAACGCTGGCCGCTGATGGCACGCTCAGTGCCCGCATCCTTTCTCAGAACGGCTCAGACGCTTCGGCCAAAACCGGCTTAATGATTCGGCAAAGTGCCAGTGGCGGCTCCGCCTTCTATGGTGTCTTTGTCACCCCCAAGTATGGGGTTGAGGTCTTCTATCGCACGATACAGGGCCTGCAAGCGGAACTCATCTCAACCACTATCGCCAGCGCCACCCCGGTTTATCTCCAAATTGCCCGGTCTGGCGACACCTTCACCACCTATACCTCAAACGATGGCGTGAACTGGACCCCGGTGATAGGAACCAGTGTGGTGCTTAAATGGACCGGCACGGCGCTCGCCGGGCTGGCCGTCACCGCGCACAACCCTTCCGCGCTTAATTCGGCCAATTTCAGTCATGTCACCCTCACCACCAGCGCGCAGCCGCCGCCAAATGGCTGCCCGCAGAATTGGAACTGCGCCGATATTGGCTATCCGCCATCAGGCAGCCAGATTTACCTGAACGGAACCTGGACCATCCAGGCTGGCGGAGGCGACATCTGGGACATCGCCGATCAATTCCGCTATGTCTGGCAAACGCTGCCGGGCGATGGCGCCATCAGCGCGCAGGTTCTCTCGCAAACAGAATCAGACCCCACAGCCAAAGCAGGCGTCATGATTCGGCAGAGCGCAGACCCGCAGGCAGCTTATTATGCTGTTTTCGTGACCCCCGAACATGGCATCGTCGTCCAATACCGCGCCACGAAAGGGGCCACAACCACCCTGCCCGTCACCATTTCAGGCAACACACCAACGTATCTCCAGGTGAGGCGATCAGGTAACACCTTCACGGCCTATACATCCGCCAATGGCTTCTCCTGGAGCCAGATTGCAGGCTCCAGCGTGACGCTGAACATGACAGGCTCCCTGCTCATCGGGCTGGCCGTGACGGCACACAACGGCGATGGCCTCAGCACCGTGACGTTTAGCGATGTCAGGCTGGCCTGAGCGCCAGGAAAGAGCAACCAGGGCATTCCTCGATAAATGATACCCTTTTACCAGAGGATACGTGTATTTATTGAAGATCGGCCCCGCAAGTAGGCGGAGGAATCATACAAGTTTACAACCCTATGCCGATATTTATAACTCTTTCTTCACCTTTTCACTACTTGTCCCTGAAGCTTATGAGGTGTATATTCGCTACAAGCCAATCTGCCTTCTTATCGGCAGGAAGCGTGCTTACAATCCTTTCAAAGATATGAATAGATCAAGAGCAAATCCATCGCAGGCGCATCCACCTCGCGCAAGCGACCAGTCTGGTCAACTGCCGCAGCTTGCAAGAGACAACAACCTTGCCGCCCGGTTGTATTTCCTCGTGGAGATGCGTCATCAAAAACCTATCCCTATGCTATAAGGAGATGTCTCGGTATGCTCACTGAAGCCAATCATCCAGGGCAGGCGCTTGCAGAGATGGGGCCGCACTTGGTAGCCTGGAACGCCACAGAGCAGCCCTATCCACAAGATGCTTGCGTCCCGCAACTCATCGCCAGGCAGGTGGCGGCCACGCCGGAGGCGATAGCGCTGATAACTGACGAGCAGCATCTCAGTTATCGAGAACTGAATCAGCGTTCCAACCAACTTGCTCATTATTTGCAAACAATGGGAGTTGGACCCAATGTCCTCGTGGGGGTCTGCCTGGAGCGCTCTCTTGATTTGGTCGTAGCCTTGCTGGGTGTCCTCAAAGCCGGAGGCGCCTACGTCCCCTTAGACCCAGCCTATCCACCAGAGCGGCTGGCCTTCATGCTGAAGGATGCCCAGGCTCCCGTCCTGGTAACACGCCGGCACTGGGCCGACTCCTTCTCTCTCTCCCATACTAAAGCGGTCTGCCTGGATACAGACGCGCAGGCGCTGGCGCAGCAGCCTGATACAGACCCACGCTTCCCAGCGGGCATCGCCAACCTGGCTTACGTCCTCTACACCTCCGGCTCGACGGGCCAGCCGAAAGGGGTGCAGATCAGTCATGACGGCTTGCTCAACCTGGTGTACTGGCACCAGCGGGCCTTTGATATTACGGCAGCCGACCGCGCTACACAGGTAGCCAGCCCTGCTTTTGACGCTGCTGGCTGGGAGTTATGGCCCTACCTCACGGCTGGAGCAAGCGTCTATCTGCCTGATGAGGAGACGCGGGTAACGCCCGTTGCGCTGCGCGATTGGCTGCTGAAGCACGACATCACCATCTCTTTCCTGCCGACCCCGCTCGCAGAAGAAGTGATCATGTTGGAGTGGCCCGGGACCACTCGCCTTCGCTACCTCCTCACCGGCGGAGATGCGCTCCAGCACTATCCACCCGCCACTCTGCCGTTCGCCTTCATCAACAACTATGGTCCCACCGAGTCGACGGTTGTGGCAACTTCCGGGCGCGTGCTTCCAATGGAGCATCCTGAGAGGCCACCGCTGATTGGTCGTCCCATCGCCAACACCCAGGTCTATCTGCTCGATGAACAATTGCAGCCGGTATCCATTGGCGAGGTTGGCGAGTTATACATCGGCGGGGCCAGTCTGGCGCTTGGCTATCACAATCGCCCTGAACTCACCGCCGAACGATTCATCCAGCATCCTTTCAGGGCAGAGTCAGGCGCGCGCCTCTACAAGACTGGCGATCTGGTACGCTTCATGCCGGATGGGCAGTTGGCCTTTGTCGGACGCGCGGACGACCAGATCAAGATTCGCGGCTATCGTATCGAGCCGGGAGAAATCGTCGCCGCGCTCAACCGACATCCGGCCATCCAGGCCAGCGTCGTGGTGGCGCGTGACGAAGCGCCTGGTGAAAAGCGGTTAGTAGCCTATATTGTCGCCGCGCCAGAAACAGCTATCGCACCGGGCGCCCTCCAGGAACATCTGCGGGAATATCTCCCCGACTATATGGTCCCAGCCATCTTTGTCGGAGTAGATGCGCTGCCGATGACGCCGAACGGGAAGATAGATAGGGCAGCGCTGCCAACACCCGATGAAACCAACACATTGCATACGGATGCCAGGGATGAACCTCTCACACCACTTGAAGCGCAGGTTACTCAGATCGTATCGAACTTACTCAACATCTCGGAAGTTGGGGCCGAAGACAATTTCTTCATGCTGGGTGGGCATTCGATGCTTGGCATCCAACTTGTAACACAAATCCACGAAACCTTCGGCGTAGAACTTCCCTTGCGCACGCTCTTTGAAGCACCAACCGTGCGTCAGTTGTCTGCCGAGATAGAGCAGCGCCTGATCGCCAAAGTGGAGATGATGAGCGAAGAGGAAGCGCGGCGTATACTGGAATCAGGGCCTATTACCTAAGTGCTTGGATGGCACCGACCTACGGAGGAAGACGCATGAGCACGCGGCCAGAAACACCGAACGCTGGCAAGGCAAAAAACCAGACCTTAAGTCTCTATCATTTGCTCGACCCAGAGGTACTGGCAAATCCCTACCCGCTGTTTCGGCAACTGCGCGAGGAAGACCCGGTCCATTGGGACCCTTTTCTCCATGCCTGGGTCGTGACGCGCTACACCGACGTGATCACCGTCTTCCAACGCTTCTTAGCAAACCGCACCCCCACACCAGAACAACTGGAGACGATGGGCCTGGGCGCCTTGAGGCCGTTAGCCCAGTTGATGGTGCGGCAAATGCTCTTTCTGGACCCTCCTATGCACGGACGGGTACGCGGGCTAGCATCCAAAGCGTTCACGCCCCGTCGGGTAGAGGTCTTACGCGGGCACATCCAGGAAATCACCATGCGCCTGCTGGATGCAGTGCAACAGCAGGCGCACATGGATGTGATTGCCGACCTGGGCCGTCCTCTGCCCGCTATTGTCACGGCTGAATTGCTGGGGCTACCAACCTCCGATTGGCAGCAGCTTACCGCCTGGTCTACCGATTTTGCCCAGGTGCTGGGCAACTTCCAGCATAACCCTGACCGCATTCCGCAAATCCTGCGCACAGTCGATGAGATGACCACGTATTTTCACACGGCTGTTCAGAAAGCCAGAACAGAGCCAGGCGAAGGACTCATCAGCGCCATGGTGGAAGCCGAGCAGGACGGTGATCGACTGAGCGACGAAGAGATCGTCGCCAACGTCATTATCACCATGGTTGGCGGACAGGAAACCACCACTAACTTGATTGGCAATGGCATCCTGACCCTGCTGCGCCATCCTGACCAGTTAGAGCGCCTGGCCGCAGATTACATACTGGTTCCTTCTGCGGTCGAAGAGCTGCTGCGCTATGAAAGCCCCAGCCAGCACACAGCCCGCCTCGCGCCAGAGGATGTGGAACTGGGCGGCAAACAGATTCGCAAACGAGACGCCGTGATTGCTGTCATGGCAGCGGCGAACCGTGACCCCGAACGCTTTCCCGACCCAGACCGTCTGGACCTGGCACGACAAGACAACCGACATCTAGCCTTCGCCTGGGCGAGCCACTTCTGCTTTGGCGCGCCCCTGGCACGCATCGAAGGGCAAGTGGCCTTTGAGGCCATGCTGCGGCGAATGCCCAACCTTCGCCTGGCACCAGAACCGCTCGCGTGGCGCGACAACCTGGGCTTGCGTGGGCTGAAAGCGCTGCCTGTGACGTTTTGAGAAGGGCACAGAGCAATCCAGAGAGCCAAAAAACGTATGCAATTTTTCCGAAGGTTTTATCGCAAGCACGAAATATGGGTGAAACTTGCAGGGGTGCTGGCCTTTCTCGTTGTGGTCGCCTCGCTCTATTTCTTTGTCATCTCCGGCCTCAACGCTGGCAACTCTTCCGCCAGCGCTCAGACAACGCCGCTGCAACTTGGCGAGACCGTCACCCCCATCAGCACCGCAGCCTTCCCAACCCTTCCTCCACAACCTTCTGCCACCCCGACGCCACCACTGCTCCCACCGATCTATCGGGTGGCAGTACACCTAAATCTTAGCTATGGCGGGCTTGACGTTCAGAATGAAGACCTTGACCTCTGTACCCCAGTTGGAGCGCCGGGCCTCCGTCCGGGGGTGATTCTCATTCACGATATCGGTTCACAGATAGAAGACAAATCTGTCTATTCCTCTCTGTGTTCTTTGTTGGCATCGCAAGGCTTTGTGGCTGCCGCCATCAATTTTCGCAAGTATCCCAAGGTATGGCCCGACCAGCTTGAAGATGCCCAATTGGCCGTGCGCTGGCTGCGTGCTAAGGCTGGGCAGTATAACCTCGACCCAGCCCGCCTATGCGCATGGGGCGATTCAGCGGGAGCCTATTTGTCCGTCTTTTTAGGGGCGCTGGGGACGCGCTATCCAGGTGATGAGGCAACCCTGCTTAGCAATCAATCGCCTAAAGTCTCATGCGTCGTTGACGATTTCGGCTTTGTAGACTTGACCACGCTTCCCAACAGCGCTTTCTGGCAAGGCGCCTTTGGCTTTCTGTTTGGTCAGAACGCTTCTGGTCAGCCTCTCGTCACTCCTGCCATACTCCACAATGCCTCTCCCATCTTCTCTGTAAACTCGCAGAGCGCGCCAACCTATATTCTTCATGGAACGCTTGATACGACAGTCCCTCTCACGCAATCTCAGGAACTACAGCGGGCGCTCCAACAGGCCCAGGTTCCGGTCTCTTACCACACCTATCCAGGTGGTCACAGTTTCAGCCAGCTTTCCCCGCAGCAACTCAACGCAGTGAAACGTCAGATAATTTCGTATCTCACAGCCCAGGAGCATCCTTAAATGCGCAAACAACTGCGCCGACCAGGCGCTTTTGAGCTATGTCGTCTTTTGCCTGAATCGGTTTCTTGCTTAGAATTGACAAAAGCAGAGATGTAGCCTAAACTGCCTAAGCAGTTATGAGGCGATGAAGGTCACTCTTCTCTACAGTCGGACAGACAAGAGGAAGGGATGGTGTTTTCATGGAACCCAAAAGTTATAATAACGAGAGAAAATTTCGGTATCCTCGCTCGCCCATTATCTTTGAAATTGCTTGTGTCGTCTGCGTTCTCGGCGTCGCCCTCTACTTCATAGTGGGCGCCTCAGCTCACGGCGGAGCGCCACAAGCATCAACAACTTCTAATACATCCCTGGTCAACACAACATCACCCAGCCCAACACCAACACGTACTCCTGCCGCGACCAGCACTATCCCCCCGTGGAATGGCGCTGCTGTACAGATACTGAGCGTCACGCCAGATAACAGCACCGCAAAAATAACCTTCAAACCCGTCGCGGGAGCAAAGGACTATCGCGTATTCGACATTTCAGAACCAAAAGTAGTAAAGTACGCGGGAATGGCTCATCTGACGGGCGGACCTTTTCTGATGAACCCCGATGGAACCCTTGTCGTGCCTTTTCAGCAGGGCGGAAACGGCCCAAGCACCCTCGACATCCCTTTCCCTCAGATCGAATGGAACCTGCTTGAGGATGGGAAGCCGCACACATTAGTGGTGCAGGCCGTCAATGAGCTTGGCCCCATTCCTCCTGGCAACCTGTACAACGATAACAATGCCCCCCTGACTGCGCGCAGCCAGAGTTATAGCACACTGGGCATGAATGAAGGGATCACGCCAGATGGGCACGACTCTATCAACGGACAAGGGCCATCGACAGATAATCCCAAAGTGATCGCGCAATCCGCGCCTTTTGTTGTACAAGCCAATACAAACTATCGCGCTATACCCTCCACATCAAGCGATACCCAAACCTTCTTCGATACCTTTGACGATAGCGAGGCGAGCGCTTTCAAGCGAACCGCCTACAATGCTGAGGCAGATAAAGCGACCTATACCCTGAATGCAGGCACCGACAAAGCCTGGACGATTCAGTATCAGGAAGCAGATGTCCAAGATTCCTATCCCTTCATTAACGCCGGGCATTTCATGGATGTCCTGTTCGACGGAGGGACACCAGGAACAAGCATTCCATTACACGATGAACATGGCTTAATGGCGATGTCTCCTGACCAGACGGCTGATTTTTCCGGTGGGAAAGTGCTGCACATCACCATGGAGGTAGACCTCCATGAGTCCGGGCGTCGATGGATGGGCATCGAACTGGCTCCAGCGAACGACCCCTTAACCGGCTTTGATGCTTTCACAGGCGCAATCAATCAGTCAGACAAGGGGCTATTTTTCGATTACTTGCCTGGAACCTGCGACCTTGAACTGTACACCGGACAAAGCGCCGGTGCAGGGAGTTCGCCAAATGATACGCATATCTGGGGAGGGATTGGAAATTCTGTAAAGTGGTGCGATCTCTCCAATTTTTATTGGGGTGGCAAGGGAGTCAGTCTGGATAATAGAGGCAAACTGGACCTCTTTGTCAGTCAAACCCATGCAGCCCTGTTTATCAACGGGCAGTTGGCGATAGAAACTGACATCCCTGGTGGCCTTCCTTTTTCACAGGCGAAGGTCTACTTTACCCATTACGTCTACCACACCACCAATGATCACGGAGAACTGCAACAGTATAGCCCCTATGAGACGTTTTGGATTAACTACTATAGCTGGAGCGATGAGCGCCACTGGGATAACATGGGCTTCGAGGTGTTCCCATCTGCTGCCGCTTCCAACTCTTCAGCCTGGCAAACATTAGTGACGATGCCCAAAGCCATTTCTCCCCAGTTTGTGTCTCCCGGAACCGGGAGTAACGGCAACGCCAGCGTGAGGAACCCTTCGGGAAGTCCGATCATCGCGGATGTGCCATCGAGTACCATTGGATGAAACTGCTGGTGACAGCGCGAGGAAATGCCTGGGGAGAGTAAAAGCAACATCAGGGAGAAAAGGCTCAGCGTGAATCTAGAGACGCTCTTTCGCAAGGTGCGCACACGGCTTCGCCAGGGACCAATCTCGTCCTACATGTGGGGCTTCCTGCTGCGCCGGAAGTTCACCAGTGGCGGCATCATTGTCGTCACACCTGGCTGGCCCAAGCCGCGTGTAATCAATAGGGGTGGTGAGATTCACGTCGAAAACTGCGCCTTTTTCCCTGGTGTGCGCCTGGAGGTCCTCAAGGGGGGACGCATCTTTATCGGCAATGGCACCTATCTGAACCGCAACACCGAGGTCATCGCCCAACAAGATGTACGCATTGGGCGCGACTGTATGATTGCCTGGGATGTCGTGATCATGGATACAGACCAGCACAGCATCGATGGGGGTCCTGCGGCAGCGAAGCCGGTTGTCATCGGAGATCGCGTCTGGATTGGCTGCCGGGCGCTCATCCTGAAAGGCGTCCACATAGGCGATCATGCCGTTGTCGGGGCGGGGGCCATTGTCACGCATGATGTTCCCCCAGGGGGCATTGTCACCGGCCCTGCTGCGACGCTCCGCTCTGTGCGCTCTTCTCAGGTATCCCAAGGGGAGCTAAGCAGCATTTTGATGGGTGGCTCAAATGACAAAGAGAGGCCTCATGCTGCCGAGGAATTGGCTCCTTAAAAACGCTCAACCCGTGCTCTGTAAGCGCTGCACCCAGACCAGAATACCCATCAGGAAAAGGGAATGCACACGCCAGATGCGGCGCGGCTGAGCAAAGACCCGAAATGCCCATTCCAGTCCGACGCGCTGTATCCAGCGCGGGGCACGAGGAATGCGGCCAGCAATAAAGTCTAGCGTGCCACCCACCCCCAGCGCGATACTCACCCCGGCCTCCCCCAAGGCGGACACATGCTGGCGAATCCAGAGGTCCTGCTTCGGCGCGCCATAAGCCACAGCCAGCACATCGGGTTGGGCCGTGCGAATCAACTCCAGGATATGTTCTGCTTCCTCAGGCGCAGGGGACCCTGCATAGGTCCCTGCAATCTGAAGGCCGGGCAAACGCTTCTGAAGAATATCTGCCGCCTTTTCGGCCACGCCTGGCGCAGCCCCCAACAAGAAGAGACGGTAGCCACGGGCGGCGCAGCGTTCAGCCAACAAAGGGAGCAGGTCAGACCCCGCCACACGTTCTGGGAAAGGGCGACCCAGAATGCGTGATGCCCAGATGATGCCTATGCCATCAGCCACTACCAGTTTCGCCTGATTGATTGTTTCTCGAAAGGCTGTATTTTTCCGCGCCGTCCAAACAAATTCAGGGTTGAGCGTAATAACCTGGAAGGCTGGCTCGCTGCTGTAGCGATGCTGTTCGATCAAAGCCTCGATGCGGGCCAGCGCTTCTGTCATGTCAACCCGATCAGCGCGCACGCCCAGCACCAGTAAACGCTCAGGTGGATCAGCAAGAAGAGAGGGAGCGGTATAGATGGTAGCCATAAGTGTCGCTACTCCTCATATGAGATCAGGCTTTCAGGAAAATATAGCAGCATGGGGTTGAGAAGGCGCGACCAAGACAGTAAAGGTTTCGTTGTAATATCGCTCTCAAGGTTAAGATGTCCTGGTTGAGAAACTACTACATTCTAGCGTCGTTCTTCTCATCCTCTTAACCCGATGCCTCTCTTGCCCGCATCCCACGCCTGTTATCATCTACATGATATTCCGTTGCTTTCTTTGAAAAAGGTTCTGGCAAGCGATAGAGAGCATCTTGCTGCTTCCTAGCTGAACGTGGGTCGTTAAAAAGGTGGTGATCTTGGTGAATGTTGCGTTTGTGCCACATATCGTTCTGCTCACCGTTGAAGCAGCGCTGGTCGTGCCGATGCTTTACCTCACAACGCTGAGTATTGCTGCCCTCTCTCAGCGTTCTCGACGAAAAGCGCGCACCGCGGCATCTCTCACGCGCTTTGCCCTGCTCATTCCAGCGCATAACGAAGAAGCCGTCCTGGGCGCTTTGTTCGCCAGCCTGCGTCAACTCGACTATCCAAGCGCATTGATGGATATTCACGTGGTTGCCGATAACTGCACCGACGCCACTGCGTCCATCGCGCGCGAGGCAGGTGTCTTTGTTTACGAACGAGAAAACACCAGTGAGGTTGGCAAGGGCTATGCGCTGCGATGGCTGCTCGGTCAGGTTGAAGCAACAGGCCACCAGTACGACGCCTATGTAGTGATCGACGCTGATTCAGAAGTCTCTTCCAATTTCTTACAGGTGATGAACGCCCGGCTCCAGGCAGGGCAATCGATCATCCAGAGCCAATATCGCGTAAAAAACAGCCAGGAGTCCTGGACATCAGGGCTGCGCTCGGTCGCCTTCGCCCTCTTCAATCACCTGCGCCCGCTGGGACGCTCCGCTCTCGGCTGGTCTTGTGGTCTGAAAGGCACAGGAATGTGCTTCAGTGCCCGCGTGCTGCAAGAATTCGGCTGGGAATCTTTCTCGCTGACTGAAGATGTCGAATACCATGTACGGTTAGTGGCGGCTGGCTGGCGCGTCGTTTATGCCCCGATGGCGATCATCTGGAGCGCGATGCCTACCTCGCTCAAACAATCCCAATCGCAACAGATGCGTTGGGAGCGCGGCAGACTGGACATGGTACGTCGTCATGTGCCTCGCCTGCTGTGGGGCACGCTGCGCACCGGCAACATAGCGCTCTTCGACGTTGCAATGGAGATTCTGCTTCCGCCGCTTTCGGTGTTGGCAGGTCTGGTTTTCTGCTGCTGCGTGGGCGCTATCCTGCTACCATCCTACTTTGGCATCAGGCTGGGGCTGGCTTTATTAGTGGGACTGCTGCTCTATATCGGCATCGGTTTGCGGTTGGCACGCCTGCCGCTGGCCGCCTATCGCTCCCTGCTTTTTGCGCCTGCGTATATCGCCTGGAAGCTCTGGGTCTATGCGGTCGCGCTCGTCTCGGCTGGTGATCGTCGTTGGGTACGTACCTCGCGCTAGTAACCTCTCAACGTATCACCGAGGGGCACTTTTATGGGACCAACCGATAGCCTCAAGAGGCGCCGGTTGTCATACTATTTCAACTCAGTCAGTCTTCTTAACCTGTTCTCAACCCGGTCTCAATGTTACACGGTGATACAAGGCTATACACTTTTAGACGTTGGATGGCATTCTTAGCCTTGACAGGGAGAACGGGAGGAACTATGTCCATGCTAGAACACATTGCCCAGGAAGAGACTCTGCTCACTTTCAAAGAGGCAATGGGGTTTCTCCGTGTCAGCCGCTCGACGCTGTATCGCTTGATGTGGTCGGGCCAATTACGCGGACACAAAGTTGGCAGCACCTGGCGTTTTTATAAGCAAGACTTGCGCAGCGTTGTCGCCAGCACGCCCACTGGGGTTGGCTCACGCCTGCTCTCAGAAAGTTTTGCCCCTTTGCACTCGACGCAGATTACCTCCGAGGAGGACCATCGATGAGGCGTTTCGTTGCGGCCTTTTTTCGCCATCCTTTCACCCTGATTCTACCAGCCATTCTGATTCCGCTGGTGGTTGTCTTTCTGGTGCGTTCCCTTGCCAGCAGCTATACGTCATCGGCTACCATCTTCATCACCAGCAATCCGTATGTGACTGTTTCTGCCGGGTCCACCAATCCCTATAGCACCCCGGCCCAGAACCTCCAGGCCGACATCTCGGAATATTTAACCCATAACAGCTTTTTGCTCAGCGTGGCGAATCATACGGACATGCCCAAAACGTACAAGCAGGGCGCTGGCGACATTGATAGCCAGATGGAGGCGCGGATTCAAAGCGGGCTGACCATCACTCCCGTCGGTAATGGGACCCTGACTATTCAATATAGCGATCCCAATGCTCATGTTGCGGCCCAGGTGATCACGGCGCTGCTCCAGCAGTACCTGACACAATCAATTCAGGATGCTGAGAATACGGCTCAAAATACTATTAAAATCTTCCAGCAAAAGCTCCAAAATGACGAGGCACAGCTTCGGTCAGACGATGAGCAAATAAACCAATACATCCAACAACATCCCAATACAGACGTCGCAACAGACTCTACACTGGCAGTCCTTCAGGCGACCTATCAAAATGATCTTGCCCAGGTCACAAGCGACCAGCAAGAACTGCAAAAACTCAATTCCAGCACAGGGATCATTGCCAGCCTCTACACATTTGAGGTCACTGACCCTCCCACCATCCCAACGACCCCAACGGTGAAATCAAAAACAACCCTTACCGCGATGATCGGTGGAGTGGCCTTGGGACTCGGCGTCTCGCTGGGGTTGATCGGCTTGCTGGCTGTCGCAGACCGGCGTATCCACTCGCGTGATGATCTCGTGGAAGCATTCCCACTGCCGGTGTTGGAGGTCATCCCGCGCCTGCGTGGGCTGCTAGAAGAGACGCCAGTAGTTGGTTCTGAGGAGGCGCTCAATCACCTTTCCCAGGTGCCAGTCCTGGCAACGCTGCCTCGTTTCGCAGAAAGCTCAGGCACTCAGGCTGCGAGCCAAGCCCTCAGTACTAGAGCGGAGGATGAATAATCAATGTCACATCAGGATAGCGGATCAGAGCAGCGCAATAATTCCAGTGTAGGGCTGGATGGAGTAACCTCATCGAACGGATCAACGGCGGCAACCTTTGGAGCGCCACCGTATACCAATGGTGCAGCGACGAACTCTTTTTTGCCAGGGAACGAGGCAAGAGAAAGTGCAAAGAAGAAGAGCGCCCCGAAGCCGTCGCTGGAAACGGCGCTTACTGGCATCGGTCGCCAGACAACCTGGCAGGATGGATACAGCGCAGTAAACTCCACCACGCTGGAGTATTTTCGGCGCATTTATCTTTCGCTGCAAACAGCCAATAGTCTGGATACAATGCCCACGATTGGCGTTACCAGCGCAATGGACGGCGAAGGCAAGTCCACCATTGCGCTGGGCATCTCTACCGCCATGGCTGCCGACCTGGACAGCCCTATTGTTCTGGTTGAGCTGAACCTCACCCGGCCAACGATCCATAAAAGCATGGGCATTCCGCCTCAACCGGGACTTTCTGAATACCTGCGTGGTGAATGCCCTTTGCCTAGCGCCCTACGCCAGATTACAGAGAATCTCTTTGTCCTGCCCGCAGGAGATTGCCGTAATGATCCTGCCCGACTGATCCGCATGCTGACCCGCGCCAATCTCTTGCTGCGCATGGACAACAGCGGGGCCGTCCTCGTGCTGGACCTTCCGCCGGTGCTGACAGCCAGTTACGGAGTGTTGGCCTCTTCGATGGCTGATGCGGTCGTGATGGTCGTGCGCGCCGGACAAACGCCCGAAAAAATGGTGAAAGACGCCATCGCCAGACTCGATGAATCGACGCTGCGGGGTATCATCTTAAACGCTGCCCGCCCTTCGATTCCCACCTGGCTTGGTGGCTATCTCTAACTGCCCGCTGTCTGCGGCTTTCTGAAGGACTTTGGCATGGGTGAAGACAGCCAGCAAGAGTATGACTTCGATGGCGAAGACTTCGCAGGAGAGACACATGCAGCGCTGCTCGATACACTTGCTGCTTCCGAACCAGGTCTCCTGAAGAAACGCATAGGCCGCCGCAAACTCCTGCTGGGCGCAGGGATGGCGGGCGGTGGATTATTGGTAGCAGGATTTGTCGGTTACAAAGCGCTCGGGTCTCTCAACCCTGCTACCAACCTGTCTCCTCAGGCCACCGTCACCGCGCAGCCGCTCACGCTCACCGTTGACGCCGCACAGGGGCAACATCCGATTAGCCCCTTTATATACGGCGTAGCAGAAGCCCCCGCAAGCTGGCTGGCCGCCGTTCGCCCTCGCTTGAACCGTTGGGGAGGCAACCAGACAACACGCTACAACTGGAAGCTGGGGAATGCCTTCAGCGCCGCGCGTGACTACCAATTCAGCAACGGAAACTATGGCCGCACCTCCGCGGCTGACAAGCAGCCCTCGGGGGTGGTTGATCAGTTCATCGCCGCAAATAAGGCCGCAGGCACCGAAACCATTCTGACCATACCCAACATCGGATGGGTAGCCCGCGATGACTACTCCCAATCCACCAATGTTCCCAATGGTGGCGGTCCACCCGTATCGCCAGGTTCAGACTCCATCAAGGGGTATAATCCTGCCAGGAATCGCCAGGCGACCTGTGTACCTTCGCTGGCCCGCAAAAGCGGCCCGCTGGCCGACCCGCCCGATCTGACCAACCCAACCGTTGCTCAGGATGAGTGGGTCTACCACCTCCAGCGGCGCTTTGGAGCAGCCACAAACGGCGGCGTGCGTTTCTATGCTATGGATAACGAGCCAGACGTATGGTTTTACACCCACACCGATATCCGCCCTGCTGAGGTCAGCTACGATCAGATGCGCGACACCTTTCTGGATTATGCCACCGCAGTCAAAAGTGTCGATTCAACCGCGCTGGTGACCGGGCCGGTTGTTTCCGGCTGGGACGGGTATCTCTATTCAGCACTTGATCGCGGCGACGACAACTTTCACACCAGGGCTGACTATCATGCCCATGGCGATCAATACTTCCTGCCCTGGTGGCTCGCGCAGCTTCGCGCGCATGATGAACAGACGGGGCAGCGCAGCCTGGACGTACTCGATATTCATTACTATCCACAGACGCAGGGGGTGTTTCAAGGCAACACCGACCCCCAGACCAACGCCCAGCGGCTCCTCGCGGTGCGCTCACTGTGGGACCCGAACTATACCGATAATTCCTGGATAAACGACACGATTCAGCTTATCCCACGCATGAAAAAGTGGATTCAAGAAAATTACCCAGGCACGCAACTAGGCATTACGGAATGGAACTTCGGCGCAGATAACACGATCAATGGCGCCCTGGCTCTCGCAGAGGTCCTTGGCATCTTTGGGCGCGAAGGGGTGGACCTGGCTTGCTATTGGGCATATCCGGACCCCAACACCCCAGGTGAAGCTGCTATGAAGCTGTTTATGAACTTCGATGGTAAAAAGAGCACATTTGGTTTCACCTCTGTTCATGCCGCATCCAGCAACTATGACCTTATTTCTTGTTATGCCGCGCTGGACAGCGGCAGCTTGCTAATAATCGTTTTGAATAAGAGCCAGGGAGATGCCTTGACGCCCGCTATTCGGCTTGCCAATACGCAGGCCAATCAGGCGCAGGTGTATCAAATCAGCGCAGACAAGCCACAGATCACTCGCCTGGCTGATATAACGCTGTCAGGAGCAGAATTGAGACTCACCTTCCCAGCGTCGTCCATCACCTTGCTGCGATTCGTCAGGTAGAAGGTTACTGATTCGATGCTGAGACATCCAGCGGAGAAGGAGCGGATAAATTGAACACCCTGATTGGTTTCATGTTATTTTGCTTGATCCTGGGCCTGTGGGTCAAGCCCCGCGTTCGCTCTGGCATCATCATCATGGCCGCTGCCGCTGTGCTGCTGGCACTCTATTTCTTGATCAGACCTTACCAACTCTGAGGGGCCGGAACGACAGCGCCTTATTCTGCTTTGGCGTGTGAGAGGATCGAGGCTTACAGCTATGGCATTTGCAAAAAAACTCTTCTTTACAGTACTTGTGGTCGCTATTATTGAGAACTCCGCATCAGCTCCCAACGACCCCTGGAGTGGTATTGCCTGGTATCTTAGTGCAGATATAAAAAGCTGGCTGCCTCAAAGTGGTATCGCGGCGAACCCTTTTGAAATCATGCTGCTGCTTGTTCTGTTGATATGGGCGCTGCGCGGGCGAAAAGATCGCCGCTTTCACTTCGAGCGAGGGTTACTCTTCTGGCCCGTCGTGACTTTTGGCGCCCTGCTGCTTTTTAGCCTCCTGTGGGGCACATTCCAGCCTGGCAGCAACTTTACGGTTGGGCTATGGGAGGTACGCGCGCTGGGGATTGGCATCCTGGCTTATTTCCTGGTTGGCATCCTCTTTACCCACCGCCGCGATCTGGATACCCTGACGTGGGCCATTTTGATCGCAGCCCTGTTCCTGGCGATTGAAGACCTCATCCGTTACGAGTTCTTCTTGCCCGGCCACGTCGTGGGCGACCTCAACTACGACCATGGAGACGCCACTATCTTAGCGTTCACCATCTTGCTTTCACTCGGGATGCTCCTGCTGGGCAGCACGCATCGCCAGAGGGTCTTTGTGCTTTTCAGCCTGCCAGTCGACATCATTGCCATGATGGTCACCCATCGTCGCGCTGGCGAAGCGGCGCTTGCCATTGGGATGGTCTTCCTGGCGCTCATCCTCCTGCGCGTCAATAGAAAGCTTTTTCTGCAAATTGTGCCCGTGACCGCTCTGATCCTCTCCCTGTATGTAGCGGCTGAATGGAATTGTAACTCTGGCAGCGCTCTTTGCCAACCGGCCCGCGCAATTTCATCGCAATTCAACCCCGATCCACGTGACGCGGCTTCCGACCAATATCGACTAACCGAACGATACGATTTAGTTTTGAATATCCAGGCCAATGCGTTCACCGGGCTGGGCTTCGGGCGGCAGTATATTTTCTATATTCCATTGCCCGATGAAAGTTTCTGGCCTTTCTGGCACTACACCCCCCATGATGAGATTCTCTGGGTCTGGGCGAAAATGGGCATCGTTGGCTTCATGGCCTTCTGGTGGCTCGTCGCCAGTGCCCTCTACCGCAGCGGACGCCTCACCCAGGCGCTCAGCGCGGCTGGCGATAATAAGGCGCGCGCCCTCCTGGCTGCCGCCGCCTGCTTAATCATCATGCAAATGTCCGTTTCCTACGTTGATCTTGGACTGACCGACGACCGCCCTATGTTGGTGTTATGGATTATGCTCGGCGTCATCGGTCACTTGCCTGGAATACTGCGCCGTTCCACGAACACCGATGTGCCAGATCGCTCGACGAGGCCGGTCAACGGCAGGACAACCAATGAACTAGACAAGGAAACCCCCGAAGTACAGGTGGGTGTGCTGGCGCACGCGCTGATCGCGCCCGCCGAACCAGCCAGTTCGTCTCAACGCGATCCATGGAGTCAGCGCCGGAACGCCGGTAAGCAGGCTGGCCCAAGGTGGGGACAAAGTAACGGCACTACCGGAGCAAAACAGACATCTCGCCCGCTCTCAGGTGTCGCACAGTCACACACATCGCGTCCCAGCGCAAGTAGTCGTTCGGCCACACAGGCTCCCGCAGCTAGCCCGTTGGATTTCGATGAGCTAGAACTACCCTGGGCCACACGTTCAGAAGAATACAAGGGAAGAACTGGGGAGCTATGAATGGAGACTGATAGATCACATTTCGATACAAGCCAGCGCGCGCGCTCGGCAACCAGAGATGCTCCAGCCTTCCCGCTGGTGAGCCTGGTTATCCCATCACATAATCGCTGCGCGTCCTTGCAGATGGTTCTGGAGAGCCTGGAAAAACAAACCATACCACCAGAGCAGTTTGAAGTGCTGGTGATCTGCGATGGCTGCACCGATGACACCATTGCTATGTGTCGCAGCGTAGCAGCAAGCTATACCCTCCGTATAATAGAGCAAACACCCAACCAGGGGCCAGCAGCGGCACGCAATCGGGGTGTGAAAGAAGCAGCCGCGCCCATCATTCTGTTCATTGATGACGATGTCGTACCCGAACCGACGCTCATTGCCGAACATATGCGTCTGCACGCCGATGACGAGCGGGCGGTTGTCATCGGCCCGTTGCTCGCGCCAGCAGGTTTTCGCCTCAACCCCTGGACAGGCTGGGAAGAAGCCATGCTGGGCAAGCAATATCGGGCAATGAGCGCGCATGAATGGGACCCCACTCCTCGCCAGTTCTACACCGGCAACGCCTCTGTGCGCCGGGAGCACATCCTCAAAGCAGGGGGGTTTGACCCCACCTTCCGCCGTGCCGAAGATATTGAACTGGCATTCCGTTTTAGCGAACTGGGCCTGCGCTTCTACTTCAATCCCGCAGCGAAGGGCTGGCACCACGCCCAGCGTTCGCTACATGCCTGGCTCAACATCTCCACTGCCTACGGGTGGGCAGACGTTGCGATGTATCGCAGTGGCCGACAAACCATGCTGCACAGCATGGCAAAAGAGTTTCATCGACGCCAACGCCCTCTTCAATGGCTGGCGCGGCTGTCCCTGGGGCGAACATGGCTGCTGCGCCTGGTAGTCGGTGGGTTGCTGATTACAGCGCGCCTTGCCGCCTGGGCCGGACAGCAGCGGGCTGCCTATGGCGCCTACAGCGCCATCTTCAATCTGCGCTACTGGCAAAGCGTGTGTGAACAGATAGGCGGCGCGTCAGCATTCTGGGCGCTGGTGCAGCAGCAAGGCACCACCTGATACGCTCATCGCTCTAGAAAAGGATAGATAGATATGTCCATCAGGCAACCTGTGCAGCAAAGCGAGAGAAGCGCATCCGTCGATGCGGGCACTCCTGCTCGCTCACAGAGCCAGGCTGACGCGGCTCGTACCCCATCGAGCGGACGTTCCACGCCAGCCTATCGAATCGACTTCGCCCTGATCACCCTCACGGGCAATTTAACACGCTACCTGCTCATGCGCCCCATCGTCGAACAAGACCCAACCGTCTCGTCGCGCTGGTATCCTATACGCACCTGGATTCGCGGCGATTGGGTGCAGATTCTTCCTGGCAAGTTACGCATTTATGCGCGGCACCAACTCGATAGCTGGCGGCTTTACGTGCGCAAGCCAGCCGACGCCGCTGTCATCCATGCCTTCGAAACGTACACTATCTACGCCCTCTTGCGACGACTCCTTCATCGCAAGGTGCTCATTATCCAGAATCCGGATGGCGGCCTGAAAGGACCGGTGCCAGGACCACGTGGCTGGCTGCGGCAGCTTGCCATCGAGGAAACTGCTCTCTTTGTGCCCTGGTCAGACTTTGCTGCCAATCGGATCAAGCAAGCCTACCCTCATTTGTCCGATGATCGCTTCGTCATCTTGCATCCCGGCATTGACCTCACGCGCTGGCAAATGCGCCCTCAACCGCCAACTTCTGAGCGGTTTCGCCTCTTATTTGTAGCTGGCAATCTCATGCTCAAAGGCGCCGATACACTCCTGGAGGCGTTCGAGACCAGATTGAGCGATACCTGCGAACTGACTATTGCCACCCAGACAGTCTACCTCCCCGAAGAGGTCAAGGCACGCATCCTCAGCAATCCCCATATCCGACTTCATCTCGACCTGCAACCGGGTAGCCCAGAACTGATGCAGCTCTACCGAGAAGCAGATGTGTTCATCTTGCCCAGCAATTCAGACACCTCCTCCTGGGTGGCGCTCGAATCCCTGGCAACTGGACTCCCTGTCATCATCTGCCCACAGGGCGGCATTCCCGAAATCGTCATTCACGAAGAAACCGGCCTCCACATTCCACCAAAGAACCCGCCAGCGATTGCCGACGCGGTTGAGCGCCTGCGCGCCAATCCTGAATTTTGCAAAAAACTGGGGCTTCAAGGCCGCGCTCACGTCGAAGAACACTTTGACGCACACAAAAATACCGAGCATTTACTGAACCTGATCAAAACGCTCATCGATGCTCAGCGGCAGCGGAAAATGTAAGCGCTGGGGTGTTCAGCGGAAAGTCGCACTATCTCTACTTCCCATACCGCTTCTGGCATGTGATGGACTTGATTACACAAGGAGCGCTCACGATATGTTCAACTTTACCCGCAGACAAGTCATCGCGCTGGTCATCGTCACGATCCTGTTCGGCATTGGAAATATTCTTGGCTATCTGCTTCTTCAGCAGCTAAGCCTGCTCGTTTCACAGACGATGCTGTTGGTGCTGATCATCGCCATGCTCATCATGCTGCACAACGCGCAGAAGCAACGGCTCGACAAAAAACTGGACAATACTTACCAACAAATCGAAGCGCTTTTCTCTTTGTTTTCCACGGTAAAATTCCGGTACCCTTTACCCGCTATGGGCGGATGGGCTATTACACCAGATTTTGCCAAAACGGTCACAGCTCTGATCAAAGAACACAAGCCAAAACTGATCTTGGAACTGGGCAGTGGAGTCTCTACTCTGGTGTCTGCTTATTCTTTGCAAGAGGTGGGGCAAGGCCAGGTCGTATCCTTCGAACATGAGAAGCAGTTTGCAGCCATCTCTTCCGCCGCTCTCCTGAAACATGCTGTGCAGGACAGCGCCACGGTCATCTATGCGCCGCTGAAAGAAACCGTGATTGCCGGAAAAACATGGCTCTGGTATGATACCGATCAGCTAAAAACCCTAGAACATATCGATATGGTCATCGTTGATGGCCCTCCCGCCACCACCCAGAAGCTGGCGCGTTATCCTGCTTTGCCCGTGTTATACCCGCTCTTAAGCGCTGACGCGGTGATTCTGGTGGATGATGCGTTGAGAGAAGATGAACAGCAGATGGTCAGGCGCTGGCTGCAAGAGTTCGCCGATTTTTCTCTGGAGGAGTTAGAGCTTGAGAAAGGCGGCGCAATCTTGAGGCGTCAACCAGTAAAAGCGCATTGAGCGAATACTGGTCCAGCGCTGCTGGCGAATCTGGCGCGAAGAGGAGCAGAGCGTGGTTGAATCCCACCCTTCGACAGTTCGTATCATCAAAAGAACTGCTGACAATCTGAAACAGGGCTTACGCGGGAAAAGGGATGACTTTCTGGCGAAATTGATGCCCGCGCTGGCCCAAAGAGACCGCATTGCCATTCCACTTGATGAACAGAAAATTGCGTTTGGCAGGCAATTATCCTCCTGGCTTTCCACCAATAAAACCATCCTTATTTTTGAACCGCACTCCGACGATACCGCCTTATCAATGGGGGACTTTTTTTCTCAGCTTGGTGATGAGGCCAAAAAGCAGACACATCATGTGACCATCTTTTCCAAAGGGCGAGAAATTGGACATCTCGAAGGATTTCCAAGTGTTGAGGCGTGCTATCTGAAAAGAAAAGAAGAAGCAGAAACCGCCTATACATCACTCGGCATTCCCAAAAATAACATCTCTTTCTTGGACAAAGTGGATTTCATCTACAGGCGCTTTCAACATGAGACCTTTGCAGCCAGAGCAGCCAGACCCACGGAATTACTGTCTGTTGTCTTAGGGCGCACAGAAGTGTTTTTGCCCTTTATTTTTCCCAGAGATCACAAGCTACTGCGCGACATAGCCGGGCAGCTTAGAACGATGATCGTAGCATTGGATAGTCCGGTGTGTTTTGTCCCTATCGCCGGATATGGAAGACATATTGATCATTACATGGTAAGGGTCGCGCTGGAACAGGCAGTAAAGCAATTGCCACCTGCCCAACGGGAAAAAATAGCCATTATTTATTACGATGATCACCCATATAATATGTACAGTCCAATGAAGATTCCTCCAGGCGCCAGCGTCGCGCAGCATAGCGTAAATCACCAATTTAAAGAAGACTTATTTGCTATCTTCGAGTCACAGAAAACCGTCATCTTCGCCCAAGGAATGCCGACTGATCTGCCTCCAGAACAATTTATTACCCCCCACTATGTAGCCCGGCAAATTACCGCCTAAAGCCGGGCTGCTGCTTCCCGGCTCCTTGCCTGCCGCTTCGACCAGTCTCACGCTGAAATGATCAGCCCCGCCACCACGATGGCGAGGGGCAGGTCATGCCCTTCGCAGCGCCTGCTGCCTCTTTACATCAGCTTAATTACCCCTAAGCTTTTCCTTTACCATACTTAAGCTTTTTCTTTACCAGCATGAGACCTGTTTTTAAAGCTACGATAACCCCTTCTTTAAGAACCCCTTCTATACTTAGAAGGACCGTAAACAAAGAGCCGTTTCATCCACACCAAACGCCGAAGCAGCCACTCTAACAGGGCAAGCAGCCGCTCGTTGGTGAGTCTGTGAAAGGGAGGGGATTTTTTGTGTCTTTAACAGCCAGGCAGCCACGTGTGGCAATTTTGACCAGCACCAGAGATGGCTTTGGGGGGATGGAGCAAAACGCAGTAAATCTCACGCGCACCCTCACCCAACAGGGCTATCACGTTCGCTGCGTCTTTCCAGTCTCCGAAAACAGTGATTTTTTGCTAAAGTGGTGCCGTCAGCAGGGTGTGGAGGCAGAGGCCAGTGAAGCCTTTCTCCATTATGATCAGCCTCACACACTGTCAAATGTGCGCCGCCTGGGAGAAACCCTGGCCGCCTGGAACCTGACCGGCGTCAGCCTTCACTATCCGGAAAGCATCTCTCTTAAAGATGCCCTGGCCGTGCGTCTGGCAGGAGTGCCGCGGTGTGTCGCCACCATTCATTGCGTGCCAGAGGAAAGCTCTGCCTGGCAGCGCAAGATGTCCCGGCTGGCCTCCCAAGTGATAGATGCAGTGGTTGTCCGCTCGCACGCGGTACGTCAGGGCATCCTGGCGGTAGGCATACCTGCTAACAAGGTCGCGTACATCCGGCCAGGTATTCACGCGCCGGAGGAGACCCTCCCGCCAGCGGCAGCGCGCGCTCGACTAGGGCTGCCCCCCGATGCCTTTGTCGTTGGCACGCTCGCCCGCCTGGTGCCTGAAAAGGGGATTGATTGTCTGATTGAAGCAGTGAGGAGCCTGCCTAATCAAGCCGATGGCCCCTATCTGCTCATAGCCGGAGATGGGCCAGAACGAGAGACGCTCAGTCGCCTGGCGGAGGCGCAACTGGGAGCGCGAGCGCGCATGCTGGGGCGGCTGAGCGGAGCCGACCTGGCAGATTTCTACGCCGCACTCGATGTTTTTGCCTTAACGCCGCTCTGGCAGGAAGCCTTTGGCATGGTCTATCTCGAAGCGGCACAGTTCGGCGTACCTTCGGTAAGCTGGCGCGGCGGTGGCGTCGCCGATGTGATCGTGGACGGCGAGACGGGCCTACTGGTGGACGCGCAAGATGTGAACGCAGTGGGAAAAGCGCTCGCTCGGCTGCGAGCCAATCCCACACTGCGCACGCAGCTTGGCACGCAGGCATGGGCGCGTGCCTCAAGCGAGTTCAGCGAAGCGCGCATGGCCGAAAGCTATGCCAGACTCCTCCGTCTGGGGCCTGGCGTCCCCCGTCCTCAAGAAGAACGTTCGCTCGCTCAATATCAACTGCGCTGAACGCCCAGCGCATATCTCAGACCTTTCCCTTGTCTACCTGCTGCTCGATGGCAAGCAGGTCCAGAACATCGGCTTCGGGGGTCTGTTCAACTTCAGCTAAGAGTTGATCCAGCAAGTTGTCATCCATCTGCGTGGCCTGGCTTTGCACCAGCTTGAGCACGAGTTCGGCAATGGTTGGTGCCTCAAACAGCGTGGAGAGGGGCAGCTCCACCTGGAAGCGCTCTTGCACGCGCAAGAGCACGCGCACCGCCAGCAATGAATGGCCGCCCAACGCGAAGAAGTTATCGGTCACACCCACCTGGGGCAAGCCCAGCAGTTCCGCCCAGATGGCAGCCAACTGTTCCTCGGTCGGGGTGCGTGGCGCCACAAAATCTGCCCCCTGCGCGAAACTGCTTTCATCCGGCGTGGGCAGCGCGCGCCGGTCTACTTTGCCATTAGAGGTAAGCGGCAGCGCTTCCAGCAAGACAAATGCCCAGGGGAGCATATAGTCCGGAAGCCGGTCCGCCAGGAAGGAACGCAGCGCCGCGCCGGTGAGGTCTTCACCGTCTGCCGGAACCACATAGGCCACCAATCGTTTGTCGCCGCTGGCGCGCTCGGTGACCAGGACCAGTGCCTCGCCCACCTGGGGATGCTGACGCAGCGCCGCCTCGATCTCGCCCAATTCAATGCGAAAGCCGCGAATCTTCACCTGATCGTCCAAGCGCCCGGCAAATTCGAGCGTGCCATCGGAACGCCAGCGAACCAAATCGCCGGTCCGGTAGAGGCGCGCTGTGGGGTCAGCACTGAACGGGTGCAAGATGAATTTTTCGGCAGTAAGGTCTGGGCGTTGATGGTATCCGCGCGCCAGCCCTACCCCACCCACGCAGAGTTCACCGACCACGCCCACCGGCACAGGTTGGAGGTGCCGATCGAGGACATACGCCTGCATGTTGAGATAGGGGCGGCCAATCGAGGGGGTATACCCACTGTCAGTACATTCCGCCAGCGTGGCACCAATCGTCGTTTCTGTCGGCCCGTAGCCGTTAAAGAAGCGCCGCCCCTTGGACCACCGGCTGACAATTTCAGCGGTGCAGGCTTCCGCCACCGAACTGATGATCTTGAGCGCGGGCAAATCAGCGTCGGGCAGAGCAGTCAGCGCTGAGGGCGTCAGGGTAGCAATCGTAATCTCCTGCTCTTGCAACAGCCGCAGCAAATCTGGCCCTGGTATACGTTCTTCATCGGTAGCAAGGTATAATGTCCCCCCGGCTGGCAGCGCCATCAGCAAATCCCACATGGAGGCGTCGAAGCTGATCGAAGCAACCTGGAGAACGCGGCTCGTCGGACCAGTCCCATACACCTGTCGTAACAACTCGGCTATATTCGGCAGCCCACGATGGGTCACCAGGACGCCCTTGGGCTTGCCGGTCGAGCCGGATGTATAGATGATATAGGCGAGATGATCGGGCTTGACGCCGCTGGCGGGATTGTCCTGCCTCTGCCCCGCGATAGTCGGCCAGTCACGGTCCAGACAAATGATCTGCGCCTGATCGCCTGGCAAGGTATGCGCCAGGGACGCCTGCGTCACCACCACACGCGCCTGGCTGTCTTCCAGGATGAGGGCAATGCGCTCTTTGGGATAGTTGGGGTCTATTGGCACATATGCACCGCCCGCTTTGTGAATGCCCAGCAGACCCACAAGCAGATCGACCGAACGCTTCAGATAGAGGACGACCAGCGCCTCTGGACCCACGCCCAACTGGCACAAATAATGGGCCACCTGGTTAGCGCGTTCGTTCAGTTGCCGGTAGGTAAGCTGCTGATCGGCGCACACAACGGCAACCGCATCAGGTGTGCGCGCCGCTTGCGCCTCAAAGAGTTGATGAAAGCACTGATCGGCTGGATAGAGGCCAGCGGTGGCATTCCAGTCAACAAGTATCTGCTGCCGTTCGGCTTCGGCGAGCAGGGGCAAGGTAGCAATAGACTGATCAGGGTTAGCCACTATCCCTTCCAGCAGGGTTCGCCAGTGGCCCACCATGCGTTTAATGGTCGCGGCCTCAAACAGATCGGTATTGTACTCAAAGAAGCCAGATAATCCTTGCTGGCTGGCCCGCAAGCTTAAGGCTAGATCAACCTTGGAGGCTGCACTGGCAATCTCCAGGGCCTGCCAGGTCACACCGGCCACCTCAAAAGAGGCTGGCGTGGCATTCTCCAGCGCGAACATCACCTGGAAGAGCGGGCTATAGCTCAGGCTGCGCTCCGGCTGCAAGGCTTCCACCAGCTTTTCAAACGGCAAGTCTTGATGGGCATAGGCATCCAGAGCAGTGCCACGGACTCGCCGCAGCAGTTCGCGGAAGCTGGGAGCGCCCGAAAGATCGGTGCGCAGCACCAGCATATTGACCAGATAGCCAATCAGCCGTTCAGTCTCCGGCTGGTTGCGGTTGGCAATCGGCGAGCCGACCACCATATCTTCCTGGCCGGTGTAGCGCGACAGCAGCGCCTGGAAGGCTGCCAGCAAGGTCATAAAGAGGGTGGCCTGCTCCTGTTGGCTCAACACGCGCAGGTACTCACTCAACGCTGGTGAAAGCTGGAAGGACACCTGGGCACCCTGGAAGGATTGGATAGCCGGGCGAGGATGATCGGCAGGCAGTTCTAGCACGGCGGGCACATCGGCCAGGCGCTGCTTCCAATAGGCTAACAAATGATCTCTCTGCCCGTCTTGCAGCCGTTCGCGTTGCCAGAGGGCATAGTCGGCGTATTGGATGGGCAGGTCGGGAAGTGGCGAGGGCTGGCCCGCGCTGAAGGCACGATACAGGCTGGTCAGTTCGCGCAGGAAGACATCTTTTGACCACTCGTCGGAAATAATATGGTGTATAAGCAGGAAGAGGATATGCTGATCTTCCGCCAGGCGCAGCAAGCTGCTGCGCAGCAGCGGGCCATGTGCCAGATCGAAGGGGCGGACCGCCTCCGCCGCGAGAAAGTCCCTCGCCTTTTGCTCGCGTTCGGCCTCTGACAGATGTTGGAAATTGACCTTCACCAGCGGTATGTCGACCATCGGGGAGATCACTTGCACCGGCTGGTTTTCGCGAACGTGAAAGGTCGTGCGCAGCGATTCATGGCGCTTCACCATCTCCTCAAGCGCCTGCTCAAGAGCCGCAACGTTGAGCGGCCCTTCCAGTCGCAAGGCGGAGGGAAGATTATAGGCCACATTCCCTGGAGCGAACTGCTCGACCAGCCAGAGAGACTCCTGAGCAAAAGAAAGCGCTGCTGGGCCTTCCCTGGGGCGCCGATGAATCGCGCCAGCATCCTTTGTCGGCAGTGACAATTCGCCTCGTGCCAGCTTTTCCAACAAGGCTCGTCTCGTCGCTGAGAGTTGTGTCGAATCTCGCATTACAGCACGCCCTTTTTTCCATAACTTGCGCCCTCTCAGCAGCATCTCTATCTGCCTTACTTCTCGTGTGGCGCTTGCGAGTTCCAATATTACATGCGAGCAGCAAAACCTGTCAAGTCAGTATCCCTAGCAAATTCCAGCCCAAGATTATGGATTTCTTAACCAGGCATATGGCTTCTTAACAGATTCATAACCTTCTCCAATCCTCTATCGCGCTCTCTCTTTGTTATCTTCCTGTTATGCACGTTAATAGCGTGTTATGTACATTATCCTCATGTTATGCCTGAGATAAGCCAGGTTGGAGGAGAGCGCTGTCTCTCGAAGACCAGCTTTATCAGCGAGGGGTTGAATGTGAGCGAGATAGAGGCAGCAAACATGCCAACACCACCAGCACAAAGCGGGGAAACCGTTTCTCCAGCCATAGAGGCCATTCAGCCCATGCCCGACCCTGCCTCAACCCATCGCATTCTGGTAACGGCCTATCGGCATATCGCTGACGTGTTAGTCGCCGTTCCCGCGTTGCGAGCGCTGCGTGAAGCCTATCCACGGGCCAGGATCACGCTGCTGGCTGTTGACTACGTATATGACTTGATGGCCGCCTGCCCTTACCTGGATGAAGTCATTACGTTTAAAGACCACAATCAGAGAACCTCCATCTGGGGAAAGGTCGAGCGCGCCCTGCTGCTGGCCCGGCTGGCACCACGCCTGTATCATCGTTTTGACATGGTACTCATCCTGCATGCACGCAACGGCTTCTTCTCGCACGTGGCCTGGCTGACGCGCGCCAAAGTCCGCGCCGGGTATCTCGACGCATCTTCACCCCATACCATCACTCACGCGGCGCGTCCCATTGCCGCCAACGTTCCCTACCGCGAAGTCAACCGGCGCGTGCTAGAGGCCATTGGGATTCCCAACGTGTCACCTGACTTCGAACTCTGGCCCCAGCCTGCCGACGAAGCGGCCATTCAGGCGCTGCTCACCGAGCATGGGGTGTCTGCTGATGATCTGCTGATTGGCTTGCACCCCGGCTCGCATTGGAGCTGCCAGCAGTGGAGTCCCAAAGATTGGGGAGTCGTGGCCGACGAATTAGTCTCGCGCTATGGTGCCCGGCTGGTGATTACGGGCACAGAAGATGAGCGGGAACTGGCAAACGCCATACGCGACCATATAACCGTCAAAGATGCCCACGTGATAGACCTGACCGGGCGCACCACCATCCTTCAGCTTGCCGCCTTGATGAAACGCTTGAATCTGTTCATTTGTGTCAACAGCGGCGCCGCACAGATAGGGATGGCAATGAGAACTCCTACCATCAACCTGTACGGCTATGAAAGTCCCGCCTGGAATGGTCCAACCGCTGGTGATTCCATGATACCCGTTCGTGCCTGCGACGATGCCAGTTCCACCACCTACTGGTGCCCGTACAACATCTGGCCCAAAGCCAGCCAGTGCCACCGGAATGAATGTATCGGCCTCGGCGGGCTTTCGCTGATCACTCCAGCAATGGTACTGCGGCAGGTCGAGCGACGTTTGCAAACCCGCCAGGCCGTAGAGGTCAGCCAACTTCCAGTCGGAGACTAGGGAGCAGCACGAGCCGCCATACATTCGTATGGCGGCTCGTGCTGCTCCCTAACCTTTGCTTGCGCCTGCTCAGGCGCTATTTTGCCAGCTTCAGATATCTGGCAAGCAGTGCAGCTTGCTTGATTTTACCAGAGCCAGACATATCGCGCGCCGCCAACAGCGTTAACAACAGATGCGTTTCCAGTGAAAACGATGGTGGCTGACAGAGAGAACACCGCCGGGGGTCATGTCCCAAAAACTGCGAAACCGCCTGCAACAATCCAGCTTGCAGGGGGGCTTTCATGATATGGAGATGCCCGCCAGGCATCTCAGATGCAATGCGCACTTCCCTATCAGCGTTCGCGGGCGCAAAGGCGTGTTTCGCCAACCTGAACATTGCCAGGTCAGAGGCCGAATCCCCAGCAGCAAAGGCCAGGGTTGGCTCATCCGCCTGACCGACGGATGCCCCAGCCAGGAACCGCGCAAGAGCGCTGAGGCCGGTCCCCTTATCAACAGTGGTCACCATGAAATCGGTTTGGCCCATTCCAAGAATTGGTCGCAGTCGCTCTCTTCCAGGGACGAGCCGCAGCGCCTCTTCGATCATCTCAGCCGAGAGTCCATAGCAACCCCCGTCCTTCACCCGATAGGCGCGCACCGCGTAGCGATAGGCCGAATTGACATAGATGCCGGGCATCTGCCGCAAGACTGAACGCAGCGCGTCCAGATCGGCTTGCTCATCCGTACTCAACAGCACCCGCGTTTCACCCGTCAGAGCATTGTAGATGACAGCGCCATACTCGCCCATGCCCCCCGCCAGCCGATATGCCTGACAGCGCTCGCGCACCTCATCGAGAGATCGCCCGGTTGCAATCACCGGTCGATAACCATGACGGGCCAACGCCCGCAGGGCGAGCGCGCCTGCCGGGCTAGTTGCCACAGACGAAAGCCAGCCCGTTTCCAGCACACCATCCAGATCAATCGCACACAATGGCCCGGAAGCGGGGGGCGCGACATCGCCCAAAAATCGCTCGCCGTAATAGCGCTCCTGAATCCGCGAGATCGTTCGCCGGGTCGCCTCCAGCGCAGCAGTGGCGCTCTGTAAAAGGGGCCTGGGGTCTTGAACTGGCCGATTCCCATTCAAACCTATCTGATCTGACGGTGCTGAAGCGCGCTTTTGAAGCGCGTACAGGATGTCAAAGATGCCATCGCGCTCCACATTCAAAGCCAGCAATTGATAGAGATGCCAGCGCTCATCACTGCTCGACTCGCCTGTCAGCTTCGCATAGTGCTGGCGCAGCAGGTCAGCGAAAGCGGCATCGCCGGTTTGGAGTTCAAGGTACGCTGCCGCGCTCGCCAGGTCATAAAACACATCGCAATAATCCAGGTTCTGGTTGCTGAAGACGCGATCATCGAACTCCACTTTGAGCGCTGTTCCGGGGAGTAGAGCTTTCGTCTCCTCTTTTGAAGCAGGCAAAAACCACACGCCCGGCGCCATACTCCCATCAACCACCGCTGCTTTCGTGACTGGCCGCAGCAAGAGGTATTTCATCATATCAAGCAGGACCGGGCGCACAAGAGCCGCCATCCGTCCAAAGGCAAAGCGGGCAAGATCATCATTTCCCCGCTGCCAGAGCGGGTGTCGTCCGGACAGGCGTTCAGAGACATCCTCAGGCAGCGCCAGCGATTGCTGGCGCGCGGCAACATAGGCGGCCACACGCTCCGCCAGAGCATCCGTGTCCAACGGCGGGCCGTTGGAAAGCCGTTGCTCTTCTGGAATCCAGGCCCGATAGAGCAAGCCATCGCGCACTCCATAGACCTCTGGTAGAAACCTGGCAAGCTTCTCAGCCAGGGTCAGAGAGTGCGTGCCCAAATAGCCCAAACCAACGCCCTTGACATATACCTGATGGGTGACCCATTTGCCGCTGCGTTCGTCCAAAAGCTCCACCCGATAGAGACCGCGAACGTGCCCGCGAAAAAGCTGGAAGCCGATCAAATCTTTTGCAGGCAGGCTGGAAGGGATACTCAGATAATGCACTTCTGGCAGCAGTGGCAGGCACTCGACATTTCTTACCACTGCTACCCTGACCTCGGTTCGCCCAACCTGGCTATCTGCTATATGAACCGTTCGCCCGGTCAGCAAGGCTGACAGCGCCTCTTCCACCGCCCGTGGAGTCAACCGCCCATGAATAGCCCATTCCTCCCACAAGAGATATATGGCCTCATACCCTTGAAGCAGGGGCGGTAAATCGGTGAGGGAGCCAAAGATCGGTATCACCGGATGAATGGATTGCCGGGCTAATCCCATCTGCTCCAGGGCATGCACAATCTGAACAAGAGAGGCTCCGCTGTTCGGGGGGTCATCTACCAGCAGCGCTCTCCCCCCGGGTTGGACATGCTTGAGCAGTCTGCCGCGCTCCCCAGCAAGCCACACCTGCCCAGGGCGCAACGTGAACGCCTGAACATGCTCATACCCCAGCAGGCGCAGAAACGCCGCATAGAGCGGGGCAAGATAGCTTCCTGAAGTTCGAATGCCAATAACCACCAGGGGGGTCTTCCGCTCAGGCCAGCGCGCGGCAAACTTCTGAACAATATGCTGGCAATCTGCCGGATACTGATCGAAACTGCGGAAGCAAGCAGGAAGACGAATGACACTGCGTTGTAGAGCCTTTGGGGCCAACCGCAGCGCGCCAAGCAGATCACGCCCCACAAGCAGCAGTTCCTGTGTTGCCTGCCCCAACTGGTCAGACCCGGCAGTTGCCCCCTGCGCTTCGCTTGCATCGGCCCTCATCGAGCGCGCAATCTGATCTGCCAGTTGCTGAACAAACGCCGAGAGCACTTGCTGACACTTTATCAGCCGCCGCTCGCCAGGCAGCAGGGCACGTATATAAGAGAAAGCCTGGGCAGAGCGGCGAGCAGCGGCTGCCCCAGGATGCCCCAACCGGCTGGGAAGCAGGCGAGGCAGGTTTCTGGACACTTGAGCGAGAGCAAAAATATCTCGATGCAGATAATCTTCCAAAACCTGGTTCATCCCGACGGCCAGCAGAAAGGCATCAAGCAGATGGGCATTGCCCTGCGAAAACGAGCCAGGAAACGCCTCATTTCCTCCAGGTGTCGCTGAGGCTCCATGTTGAGAAGCGCCTGCCATCTCTAGCTCTGAAAGGAGCAACGCGCCGAGTTCCGCAAAATCGTTCAGAAGGTTAAGAGGACCCTGCGCATCAGATGAGTCCTCTCTCTGCGTTACATGTATGATCGGTTGACTTACCGTCATCTCAATACCTCTATTATCGGCTCATCCCAGGCTGCGGTGGGGGCCATCTATCACTGCCTGGAGATATACCAGGAGAACAGGACGCTTTCACACAATCGTTTCACCCCATGCAAAATCAGATGCTAGCGTACACCGACGGACTGAAAAAGAGGGTTGCAGGAAGGTTAAGAACGAGTTAAGAACAGAAACCTGCGCGGCCAAATACATCACATTTTAGAAGCAGCGACGAGGCATGCGGGCAATACTGCTTGAGGGGAAAAGTGGAAGAAAAGTGGAACAGGTACGCACTGGGCCGTCACCCAACGAACGGGGCGTCGCGCTGCGCTGGCACAAGCGCTTTCAAAAGTTCTAGCAGTCGCTGACTGTTTTTATCGGCATCAAAGTGGGCCAGCACCCTGGCGCGCGCTTGCACCCCCATGCGCCGACGCAGCGCCGCATCTGGCAGCAACCGCTCCACCCTATCGGCCAGCGCGGCCTCGTCGTTTGGCTGGACTAGAAAGCCCTGGTGCCCATCCTCCACAATATCCGGCACACCGCCAACCTGCGTTGCCACCACCGGCAACCCGGTTGCCATCGCCTCAATCAGCGCAACACCAAAGCAGTCGGCCAGCGTCGGCAAAACAAACAGATCGCTCTTGGCATAAAGCTGCATAAGCTCAGGGTCGTTGGCGTTCAGATGGGTATAGACATGCAGCCCTGGCAGCTGTTCAGCCCGCGCGGGCGGTGTGCGCGTCACCAGATGGAGTTCGCAGCGTCCTTTGCCGCGCGTCAAAAACCAATCCAGCAGAAGCGACCCGCCTTTGCGCTGAAAATCTCCACCCACAAACAGCACCCCAGGCAATCGCTCCCCTTCTGCCAGCCGCGCCTCGCGTGTCCCATCTGGAGGGGGAACCCATTGCTCCACATCCACCCCCGGCGGGATGACTATGATCTTCTCCTCCGGAACGCCATAATCCTGGAGCAGCGAGCTTTTTGTCCAGTTCGACCAGGGCACAATCAGCCGAGCCGAATGATACACGTCGACATTCACCCCATGTTTATAGCGCGCAATGGCCGAATCCCCTGGCATGGGGTGGTTGTAAAATGCTCCCATCAGGTCATACTGATGGGGCGTCACATCCGTGATAATTACGCTGGGCACGCGGTGCATATATCCACGCACAAACAAGCACAAGCTCTGGCTGTTAAATATCACCACATCATATGGCTTTCTCAGCCCCCCCCGCACCTGAAGGGCGCCCCGCGCCACACCTTTGACACCAGGCCGCACCAGAGGCAGCCGCTCAATCCACCCTCCTGGCTCCTCATAGGTCACTTCGGTCCAGGTAGGCGCAACGCTCTCATCCCGATCCACAAAACGGCGCAGGTTACGATAGGCGGTGATATGGCCCAGCACCTGTTGCATGATAAATCCAAAACGGTAGGAGCCAGAAGATACCTGTGCCCCTTCAAGAAGGAGGTTGTTCTTTATCATCTCAGACCACATGTGTCTCTGCTTGTGGCAGGACACGTTTGATACCAGCCTTAGAGAGCACCTTTGCTCCAACCGTATAAAGCATTTCTAATTCTTCGTGTGGAAGCACGCCCAGCAGCAGAATCGCTCCAACATAGATCACCCCGCCAACGATAATGGGAATAGCAATGAAATACCCCTGTGTATACCAGATTGCCAGTCCCATCAACCCAGCCGCCGAAGCCGATTTCACGAAACTTACTGCATTGCTCCAACTCAAGATACCTCTAGGGAGCAAGACAATGCCCACCACGGCCATCAATCCTTCAGTCAACAACATCGCCCAGGCAGCGCCAAAGGCTCCATTCTGATGATGCACTTGATAGTAGTGGATAAGAACCAGATTCATCAATGGATTGATCACACACGCAGCCGCCATAACTTTCGTCCAGGCAGACTGTCGTCCGACAACCACCAGGAGTTGATAGACCTGAATATTCAGATACATCGGCACAACCATCACCGACAGCACTGTCATCACCGGAACAGACTCGCCATAGGCCAGGCCATAGAGCGTCAGAATAATTTGTTTGGAAAGCAGCACTCCACCCACCGCTATAGGGAGGCTGATACAGCCGATAAGATTGAAACTGTGCCGGGCTATTTTCACCATCTCACGGGGCGCCTGCTTATAGGTGCGCACTAACGCGGGAAACATTGCTGTGCCTATAATGGAGGGGAGAAAAAGTAAGAACGAAAACAGCTTCATGGGCACGCTGTACCATCCCACAACCGTAACGCTCGTAATCGTCGAAAGCATCAGCGAATCAATATACAAGTAAAAGGTCAAGAAGAGACCGCTGGCCCAGAAAGGCAATCCTCCCACCAGCAGGTAGCGCATCAGTTTAGGATTGAAGTGCAGATGAACGGCCCCCAATGACATCCACCATTTGATACTCAGAAATAAGACGATCAGCAGCGACATCACATTGACAACGCTGAGCCAGATAACGCTTCCGCCGGCTAAGACCACCGCTATGCTGCAAACGACAACAATAACCTCGCCGATGACGGCGCTGAGCGAATTGTATTTCATACGCTCAACCGCCTGAAAGCAGCTCTGAATCGGGTCTGAGAGCATGGTGAAAACCATACCCACCGAGGCAATCGCAATAATTATCCGAGTCTCTGGTGTATACCCAACCACCCAACTGACGATACCCAGCAACACGACAGCAGGCACCGCCATCAGCATTTTGATGACCAGAGCCGTACCCAGCAGATCAGCCGCCTTACGAGGCTCGCGGGCAATATCGCGGGTCAAAACGGTCCCCATCCCCACAGATAGGAAGGTAGAGAGAAGAGTTGCCAGCATGCTGGCAACTTCCAGTTCGCCCTGAGCGCCTGGGCCGATATGACGAGGCACATAGATCGCCACCAGCAAGCTCAGCACCGTAGTTGTTGCCTGGCCCATAAATAAGGCGGCCATATTCCTCAAGATTTTGGTGCCCTTTTGCATGGAAGCCCCTTCTTTTGGAGAGAGCGATCTAGTTTAGATGATACCTGCTGTTACCAGATCAAGTATATCCAGGTCAGAAAGCGTCCTGGTGGAGTTCTTGTTAAGAAGCGGTTGAGAAGAAAAGTCCACGCAGACCAGTTCAATTACCCTCCTGTTGCTCTCCGCATGCCCTGCTCTATTCTTAACCGGCACCACTTCTTCTCAACTGCATTGCAACCCATTCCCCCCTCCATCTTGATAGGCTAAGCGTATCTTTACATATCAGGCGCGCACGCCTGCGGAAACACCTTTGCAAGATGGAGATAGACCATGCCGGTTGGCAACGCATCCCTGACCCAGCGCATCGGCTTTGTCATCGAGCAGCAGCTTGGGCACGGCACCCACTCCCGCAATCTGGAACGCTACATCCAGGACGATCAGGAGGTCACTCCGGTCTGGATGCCGCTTGATTTTGAAGCCACCGGCTGGTTGAAGACCCTTCCCCTCGTTCGCAGCAATTGGTCGGTGCGAGCCAGCTTGCTCGCGCGGCGCGCCATCGGGCGCGCCAGCCAGCAAGGCAAGCTCGACGCGCTCTTTATTCATACCCAGGTTGCCTCTTTGGCTGCCGGGCGCGCGATGCGCGCCACCCCCACGATCATCTCGCTCGACGCGACCCCCATCAACTATGATGCCGTTGGGGAGTTCTATGGGCACAAGAGTGGCGGACCGCTGGAGGGAGTGAAGTTTCGCGCGAATGTCCGTGCCTTCAGCCTGGCAACCGGGCTGGTGACATGGTGCCGCTGGGCGAAAGATTCACTGGTGCATGATTATGGCGTGCCTCCAGAAAAAATCACCGTCATCCCTCCAGGCGTTGATCTCTCTCTCTGGCCCAAACGCCCCTCCCAGGGCACACATGACCCGAGCAAGCCTATCAAGCTCCTCTTTGTCGGCGGCGACTTCAAACGCAAGGGCGGCGAGGTGCTTTTAGAATGCTTTCAGCGCTACTTCCAAAAGCGCTGCGAACTGCATCTGGTCACCCAGGAGCCGGTGCCGCAGAGGCTAAACCTGTATGTCTACAACGGGGTCAAGCCCAAGAGCGAGACGCTGACGCGCCTGTTTGCCGAAGCAGACCTGTTCGTCTTTCCTACCCTGGCCGACTGCGCGCCAGTCGCTGTGACCGAGGCGCTGGCAGCCTCGCTGCCCGTCATTTCCACGCGGGTCGGAGCCATTCCAGAATCGGTGCAAGATGGCAAAACCGGGCGGCTGGTGGATGCGGGCAATGTGGAACAACTGCGCCAGGCGCTCGACTGGCTGATCGACCATCCAGAGCAGCGCCTGGAGATGGGCCAACTGGGCCGACGCCTGGTCGAGGCAGATTACGACGCCGAAAAAAATTGTCGGCGGCTCCTGGAAATCCTCAAAGCAGCAGCCAGACAAACACAAAGCGGGAAAGGCTAGACAATGCGAGTGCTGATTACCGGCGGAGCCGGATTCATTGGAAGCCATCTGGTTGATCGGCTGCTGGCAGCGCAGCAGCGCGGCGAGCCAGCATATGAACTCGTGATCTTCGACAACCTGCGGCGTGGTCGCCGCGCACATCTGGAACCGCATCTTTCAGCCGGGCGTGTCCGTCTGATCGAGGGCGACATCCGAGATGAAGCGGCCCTCGGCGCTGCCCTCCAAGACGTTGAGATCGTCTTCCACCTTGCCGCGCAGGCCAACGTCATCGGCTCCGAAGCAGACAAAGATTACGCCTTCACCACCAACGTTGTCGGCACCTATACCCTCCTCAAAACGGCGGAACGCGCCGGAGTGCGGCGCGTCATCTTTAGCTCCTCGCGCGAGGTCTATGGAGACCCCGAAACGCTTCCCGTGCGCGAAATTGCGCCGCTCGCTCCCAAAAATGCCTATGGCGCCAGCAAAGTGGCCGGGGAAATGTATTTCCGCATTGCCCAGGCCCATCAAACCCTCGAAACGGTGATCTTCCGCCTGGCAAATGTCTATGGCCCCCGCGACAGCGAGCGCGTCATTCCGCTCTGGATCGAGCGGGCCAGACAAGGCCAGGAACTGCCCTTATACGGCGGAGATCAACTGATCGATTTCGTCTGGGTGGGTGATGTCGTAGAGGCCCTGGCGCGGGCCGCGCTGCCTGACCATCAGCATCTGGTCGGGCAGACCGTCAACATCGGCACCGGCAGCGGCACGCCTATTCTTGAACTCGCCCAGCGTATCCTCGCGCTCAGTGGCTCACAGAGCACACTGCGCCAACTTCCAGCGCGCAGCGTCGAAGTGCGGCGCTATGTCGCTGATGTATGCCGCCTCGAAGACCTGCTGGGTCTGAAGCCCGAGCCGAACCTCGCGCATCTGCCCACGATGATCGCCTCATATACTGACTCTATGATAGCAGTAAGCAGGCAATAGTGACAAAAAGATGAAGACATTGCTGGTTATCTCGGCTGAGGTCAAGCCATCCGTCCAGCCAGAAATTGCGGCAGGCCGCTATCCGCGCAAGGATTATTTCGAGTTGGCAAGCGCTTTACAAGCTGATATCCTTGATTGGACAGCTATCGAAGCGCACGCCAGCACGCGCCTGCTCGCGCGCCTGGCCGGAAAATCCCTCGCGCACGCCTGGCTTGCCTTTCAGCAGCGGCGAACCCATCAGGTTATCTATAGCGACAGCGAGCGCGTCGGCATCCCACTGACGCTGTTGCTGAAGCTGACCCACGCTCGCAATCAGCATATCATGCTGGCACACCTGCTTTCGCCCTGGAAGAAGCGGGTCTGGTTCCGCTGGGGGAACCTTCACTCGCAGATAGCAACGATCCTGTGCCATTCCAGCCTGCAACAGCATATCATGATCGAAAAATTGCGCATTCCGGCTAAGAAGATCAGGCTGATCCCGTATCAGGTTGATGAGCGCTTCTGGCGGCCAATGTCCTCGCAGGAAGCCCAGGCAGCGCTCACCGAGGCGGCAGCACCCAACAAAGCGGGCAACGAACACACCATCGGCCTCACCAGTGAAGCCTCCAGCGAGTCACCCCCCCCCATCATTTGCAGCGTCGGCCTGGAATATCGAGATTATCCGACTCTGATCGAGGCTGTGCGCGGCCTGGACGTGCAGCTTGAGATTGCCGCAGCCAGCCATTGGTCCACCCATCGTGGCCTGGATGCCGACCAGCCTCTGCCGCCCAACGTCCACATCAGCGCGCATCAATACCTCAGTCTGAGGCATCTGTACGCCTCCTCACGTTTCGTGGTTGTCCCGCTGCTGGATGTGCCAAATCAGGCGGGCATCACCACCATTCTGGAAGCCATGGCAATGGGCAAAGCCGTCATCGTCAGCGGCACCTGTGGGCAGACCGATACAGTGCGAGATCGCCGCAACAACGGCTTTGGACGGATTGACCGCGAGGTGTTGCCCGGATTTCTGGATGCCCCCGAAGTCCCAGAGGAACTGCGCCATCTGGCAACCGGTTTCTACGTCAAGCCAGGAGATGCTGCCGAACTCCGTAAAGCCATCACCTACCTGCTCACCCACCCTGACATCGCCGATGAGCTTGGCCGCAATGGACGCCGCATCTTCGCTGCTCTCATGACCCTGGATGCCTTTACTGCTCGCATTGTCCAGATCATTCAAGCAGCATCGTGACCTGCTGGCACGGATAAGAATGCTCGCGCTTAACGCCGGGGCCTCTGGCTTATCAGACGTTCCAGTGCATCTGATATTTGCTTCGTGCGCCCCTGAAGCGTAAACTTCTCCAGCACCCGTTGCCGCCCCTTTTTTCCCATGTCACGGCAGCAGGCGGGATCGCGGAGCAGGGTAATAACCGCATCGGCAAGCGCTTCGGGCTGCGAGGGTGGCACCAATAAACCGGTCTCCTGCTCCACGATGATCTCAGGAGTTCCTCCGCTGTTCGTTCCAACCACCGCTTTTTCGCAGGCCATCGCCTCAACCGTCACCAGGCCAAACGGCTCCTGGGTGGAGGCCATCACATAAACATCCAGCGCACGATAGAAAGGCAGCGTCTCTCTGCGAAAGCCGGCAAAGGTCACATGCTGCTCAAGATGGAGGTCCGCAGTCAGGTGCTCTAATTCATCGCGGATGTCCCCATCACCCACGAGAAGCAGATGGGCATTCGGCACAGCTTCAAGTATCCTGGGCATGGCTTGCAACAAGAGCGCCTGCCCCTTAAACGGACCGAAGATGCTAAAAATGCCTAAAACCAGGGCATCTTCAGCAATGCCCAATTGGGCGCGCGCTTCAGAACCAGCGCCCGGAGAGAAAGCGTCAACATCAATCCCGTTATAGGCAATCAACAACTTTTCCGGGGGCACGCCCAGGCGAGCATAGGTTTGATTCGTATACCCCGAATTCGTGATCACCAGATCAGCTTTCAAGGCAAGTTTTCGCTTCAAGCCAGCGTTATGATAACTGGAATCAAAGAAAAATTGGGGATGAAATACCAACAAAGCCGAACTCAGTCTCGCAGCAACGCGAGCAGCCATCATCGAGCGCGAACGATCTCCGGTAAAGATGATCTGCGGCTTCGTCCTCCAGGCGACCCAGGCGACCTTCGCCAGGGCGCCAATAAACGACACCGCGCTGCCCAGCTTATTCCCCAGTCTGCGCTTGGCAGGATCATCCTCCAACACCCCAAAAGGGGCAGGAATATGCCGAATACCCGCGATACTGCCAATCTGCCTGGATGTCGTCCCTTGAGGCGAGGTAAAAGCGGTGATCGAAAAACGCTGTTTATCAATGGTCCTGAGCAACCACACTTCACAACGAGTATCGCCCCCCATAGCGACCTGGTCAGTAATGCACATCAGGCGAATGGGCGGCTGCGCCGAAAGCGCGGGGCTTTCTGGCAAGAACTCATCCACTGTTTTTTGCATGACTCTATCCTTCTCACATTACGTATCGCTTTTTCAGACTCTATAACGTCCGTTCAGAATGCATAGTAACCTGGCCGGGCGCGCTGGTAGCCGGTCTCGCCTGGGTCATTCGATATTTACAACCGCATTTAAACACTTGTAACCATATCTCAACCTCACTTTCCCCGTCCCTCAGGCACGCCTATAGTATTCTCTCCTCTGAGAAAAGGGAAGGTCTTGCCATCGCGCGAAGATGGCCCGATGAACCGTTATAACATCATATAGAAGCCTGATGATTCCAGGATGAGGGGTCTGTGATGAAAAGCGCTTTTCAGCCACTCTTGCACGAAATCTTACATGAAGCTGCTGAAAAACATGCCAATCACATCGCCATCGAGTGGCGCGATCACCAGATATCTTATGCACAGTTAGAAGCAGCAGCCAATCATGTCGCCAACAGGTTGCGCGGGGCTGAGATAGCGAAAGGCACCATCGTTGCCGTCATGATGGATGACCCCATCGGGCTGGTCACTGGCCTGATCGGCATCCTCAAAGCGGGCTGCGCCTTTGCGGTTCTTGACCCTAACTATCCTGAAAAACGGCTCCAGCTTATGATCGAAGAAGCGCCACCCGGGTGCTTCCTGCTCGAAGAGCAATTTGCCGCGAAACTCAGAGGCATGGTAGGCCCCAATGACGAGCGGCCTTTCCTGTTGACTGATACAGACCCCGGCTCCACAAATCTGCCCGAACCCTCTGTTTCTTTGGAACCCGATGATCTGTGCTATATTTACTTTACCTCAGGTTCCACCGGCAAACCTAAAGCCATCGCTGGCCGATTGGGAGGACTCAGCCATTTTATTGCCTGGGAACGAAGTACCTTCCAGGTAAACGCCACATACCGTATTAGCCAGCTTATCCCACCCTCGTTCGATCCCTTTCTGCGAGACGTTTTTGTACCGTTGTGTTCGGGCGCCACGCTCTGCATCCCCGACAGCAGAGAAACCATCCTTGACCCCCACCAGTTGATGCGCTGGCTTGAGGACCGTCGGATCAGCTTAATGCACACGGTGCCAACGATCTTTCGGGCGCTGGTGAATGCGCAGCCAGACCCGGCCTATTTCACCTCGCTGAAATATATGCTGATCGCCGGAGAACCGCTTTTTGGCGCAGATGTCAAGAAATGGATGGACATCTATGGCGAGCGAGTACAATTAGCCAATTTATATGGCCCCACCGAAACGACGCTCGCCAAATTCTGCTATCTCATCCAGCCGTCTGATCGAAGCCGACAGTTAATGCCAGTCGGCAAGCCCATCGAAGGCGCCAGCGCTCTGGTGCTCGACGATGAACAGAAAGAGTGCCCTGCTGGCGTGGCCGGAGAAATCTACATCCAGACACCTCATCGCACGCTGGGGTATTACAACCGGCCTGAACTGACCAGCGCGGTCTTCATACAAAACCCCTTCAGTAATGACCCGGCTGACATCCTCTACAAAACCGGGGATGTTGGCAGAGTTCTGGAGGATGGCAACTTCGAGGTGCTGGGGCGCAAAGATCATCAGGTCAAGATTCGCGGGGTCAGAATCGAGTTAGGGGAAATTGAAAAGGTCTTGCGCGACCATCCCCTCATCAAGGATGCCGTAGTGAAAGACTGGGATAAAGCAGATGGGGAAAAGTTCCTCTGCGCTTACTTCGTGTCAGAGACCCCTGTCGCCAATGCTGAATTGAGCGTGTTTTTATCGGGCGCGCTCCCGCCCGCGATGATTCCGACCTTCTTTCTGCGGCTCGACAAGCTGCCCCTCAATCCCAATGGCAAGATCGACCGCAAAGCCTTGCCCAGGCCAGAAGAATCCACTATGCTGCGGGATGAGCACTTTGTGGCGCCACAGACGCCGATTGAAGAGCGGCTGGCGACCATCTGGTCTGAGGTACTTGGCTTGCAGCAAGTGAGTGCCACCGAAAACTTCTTTGCGCTCGGCGGTCAGTCCCTCCTGGCAGTGCAGGTCATCTTGCGCGTGCAAGAACGCTTCCAGGTAAAACTCTCACTGAACAGCATCTTTGAAACGCCGACCATCCAGACGCTATCTGCACAGATCGAGCACCTGCTCGTTGCGAAGATAGAGACGATGAGCGACGAAGAAGTACAACGCCTCCTTGCCAGCTAACTCGGAAGCTTGACAGGTCTTCCCCTCTCCATTAGGATGATTCATCTGAGCTATCAAGCCCGTGTAATTCAGAGAAGAATTGAGTGATCCGTGCCGCCGGGATACACCTGATCAGTCAACAAAGGAAGTAATGGTATGTCCGATACGACAAATCTTTCCGAGGCAAGACGGGCCTTGTTACAAAAATTCCTGAGAGGTGATCTGCCGCAGACCGCCAACGCTGCTGATACGATACCTCTGCGCACCCCAGATGCACTGCTGCCCCTGTCTTTCTTGCAGCAGCCCTTCTGGCTGCTCAGCCAGCTAACACCGAACAAACCTGTCTATAATCAAGGGTTACACCTCCATCTACCCGGGCCGCTTGATGTGGCTGCGCTTGAGCAGAGTGTACAGGAGATCATCCGCCGCCATGAAGCCTGGCGCACCAGCTTTCCCCTGGAGGATGAACAGCCGGTCCAGCGCATTCACCCTGCATTCGCGCTCGCCTTGCCAATGGCAGACCTGCAACATCTGCCCGCGGCGGAGCGCGAGGCCGAGGCCCTACGACGAGGCACTGAACTGATCAATCAGCCCTTTGACCTCTCCAAAGCGCCGCCTCTGCGCGCCCTGTTGGTGCGCCTGGGCCAGCAAGAACACCGCCTATTCCTCGCGCTGCATCACATTATTTCCGACGGCTTCAGCACCCATCAGGTCTTTCTCCAGGAACTGCACGCGCTCTACCAGGCGTTTTCGACCGGCCAGCCGTCGCCACTGCCCAACCTGACGCTTCAATACGGCGACTATACCGTGTGGCAGCGCGAAACCCTCCAGGGAGAGAGCCTGGAACAGCATCTCTCCTATTGGCGAGGCCGCCTGGCTGATGCTCCTGATGAGTTAGCTTTGCCCTTCGATCATCCTCGCCCTTTCAGTCCCAGTGGTCAGGGCGCGGTACACACCTTCCTGCTGCCAAAGCACCTGAGCGTTTCTCTTCAGGCGCTCAGCCAGCAGGAAGGCGTCACCTTGTTCACAACCCTGCTGGCCGCCTTCGCCACCCTCCTGCATCGCTACTCCAGCCAGGAGGATATGGTCATCGGCACCCCGGCCTCTGGCCGCACGCGCCCGGAACTTCAGCAGTTGCTCGGCGTCTTCGTCAACACTCTGGCCCTGCGCACAGACCTCTCAGGCAATCCCAGCTTCCTCGAACTGCTGAAACGCGCCCAGGCAGTGGTACACAGTGCTCTGGCGCATGAAGAATTGCCTTTCGAGCAGATTGTAAGACATCTTCGTCCAGAGCGAAGCCTGGGCCAAAACCCGTTCGTCCAGGTGCTGCTCAGCCTGCAACCTCCAGCGCATCCCCTCCCATCAGGCTGGCGCATCAGCCCTATGGCGCTCCACAACGATCTCGATAGATTTGATGTCTCGCTCGACATCGAAGAGGACCCGGACGGTCTCATCGGCTTCTTGAAGTATAATCCTGATCTCTTTGAGGCAGAGACGATTGCGCGCATGGTGGGCCATTGGCAGACCTTGTTGGAAGGCATCGTCGCTCGCCCCGACCAACCCATCGCCGCCCTCCCGCTGCTGACTCCAGACGAGCGGCACCGGCTCCTGGTGGAATGGAACACGACGCAGGTCGCTTACCCAACCGATCAATGCCTCCACCACCTCTTCGAAGCCCAGGCAGCGCGGTCCCCCGAAGCGATAGCAGTTCGCTTCGAGCAAGAGGCACTTACCTACAGCGAACTGAATCAGCGGGCCAACCGGCTCGCCCATCATCTTCAGCAGCTGGGCATCGGTCCTGATGTCCTGGTGGGCGTCTGCATGGAACGCTCGCTGGACCTGGTGGTCGCCTTGTTCGCCATCCTCAAAGCGGGCGGCGCGTATGTCCCGCTGGACCCCGACTATCCCCAGGAACGGCTCGCCTTTATGCTGGAGGACGCGCAGGTTCCCGTCTTGTTGACGCATTCCGCGCTGCGCGAACATATCCCGATGGGCCAGACGCAGGTACTTTGCCTGGATACCGACTGGCCGCTTATCGCTCAGGACGAGACGACCAATCCTGTCAGCGCTGTCCAGCCACAACATCTGGCTTATGTCATCTACACCTCTGGCTCAACCGGCAAACCCAAAGGCGCCATGAACACGCACCAGGGCATCTGTAACCGTTTGCTCTGGATGCAGGATGCCTATCAGCTTACATCGCTTGATCGCGTCCTTCAGAAGACGCCGTTCAGCTTCGATGTCTCGGTCTGGGAGTTCTTCTGGCCCTTGATCGTGGGCGCAGAGCTAGTCGTTGCTCGTCCTGGTGGGCATCGGGACGTTGCGTACCTGGACGAAGTGCTGGCGACTCAGCAAATCAGCACCGTACACTTTGTCCCCTCCATGCTCCAGATATTCCTGCAAGGGACTCGCCGCCAGGCTTTTCCGCACCTGCGCCGTGTCATCTGTAGTGGTGAAGCGCTCCCTGTCGAACTCCAGGACCGCTTCTTTGCCCAGTTCCAGGCCGAGCTACACAACCTCTATGGCCCCACAGAAGCGGCAGTAGATGTGACCTTCTGGGCCTGCCGACGCGGCGCTGGACAGCGCACCGTGCCGATTGGGCGTCCCATCGCCAACACGCAGATATATCTGCTTGACCAGCACTTGCAGCCGGTTCCTATTGGCGTTCCCGGCGAGTTGCATATTGGTGGGATTGGTCTGGCACGCGGCTACCTCAACCGCTCCGAACTCACCAACGCAAAGTTCATTCCCGACCCGTTTAGCCCTGAGCCAGGCGCTCGCCTCTACAAAACCGGCGATCTGGCCCGCTATCTTCCTACCGGAGAGATAGAATACCTGGGGCGTCTCGATCATCAAGTCAAGCTTCGCGGCTTCCGCATCGAACTAGGAGAGATTGAGGCTACCTTAACCCAGCACCCATCAGTACGCCAGGCAGTCGTGGTCGCCCGAGAAGAAAACTCTGGAGATAAGCGCCTGGTCGCCTACATTATCCCGGCGGATGCTCAGGCACCAACCACCACCTTGCGGAGCTTTCTGAAGGAACACCTTCCAGACTATATGGTCCCCGCAGTCTTCATCACCCTTGACAAGCTACCACTTACTCCAAGTGGCAAAGTGGACCGCCGCGCGCTTCCGGCGCCAGACGAATCGAGCATGCAGCGGGATGAGGATTTTGTGGCGCCGCGCACCCCCACTGAGGAGCAGTTAGCCGCCATCTGGGCTGACCTGTTGGGCTTGCAGCGCGTGGGAGTAACCGAAAACTTTTTTGCCCTCGGCGGCCATTCACTCCTGGCGCTGCGGGTGCTCCTGCGCGTGCAGGAACGTTTCCAGGTAGAACTGCCGCTCGCCACGATCTTCGAGACGCCGACCATTGCTGGTCTGGCCCTCAAGATTGTGCAAAACCAGGCCAGGCGCGTTGATGACGCCACCGTGGCCCTCCTCCTGGCTGAACTGGAATAAAGCGTGTAAGATACACTGGTTCTTACAATCAGCAATCAACGGAAAAACAAGCAACAGACAAAAAGGAAAGAACAAGGATGAGTGATTTGTTAGCTTATGACGGTACGGCTTACAATCTCTCTTGCGGACTGCATGTAGAAGGAGTTTGACGCCTTGCCAGATACGGCTAACCTCTCAAAGACCAAACAAGCCCTGCTCCAGAAATATGCGCATGGCGCCCTACGCCAGAGTACACCCAAGGCCAGCAGCATACCCAGGCGCGCAGGAGAAGGACCCATACCTCTTTCCTTTGCCCAGGAACAAATTTGGCTCCATAACCAGATGATTGCTGTGCCCATCTATAATGACTGTATTTCCTTGCACCTGCCCGGACCCCTGGATGTGGCCGCGCTGGAGCAGAGTTTGAATGAGATTGTTCGGCGTCATGAAATTCTGCGCACCACCTTTCCGGTGATCAATGGACAGCCGGTCCAATTAGTGCATCCTCCCTGGGCATTCAGCTTGCCCGTCATAGACCTTCGCTCTCTTCCTGAAAGCGAGCGCGAAGCCGAAGGCATACGCCTGGGCAGAGAGGACATCAGACAGCCTTTCAACCCGGCCCAGGGTCCTCTGTTTCGCGTCAAGCTCATCTGCCTGAACGATAAAGAGTATCGCTTGCTCTGGATTGTGCATCATCTCCTGGGGGATGGCGTCTCCTGGTATGAAGCCTTGCTGCCAGAACTTGCCACCCTTTATGAAGCCTTTTCGCAGGGGCAACCCTCGCCTTTAGCCGAACTACCTATTCAATATGCCGACTATGCCCTCTGGGAGAGAGCGCACTTGCAGGAAGAAACGCTTGCAGCACACCTGGCCTACTGGAAAGAACAGTTGGCTCATATGCCTCCTACCCTGGAATTACCGGGTGATCATCCTCGCCCACCACGACGAAGCTATCAAGGCGGGTTGAGAATCTTCGCACTCTCGAAGGGCTTGACCAGCGCCCTCAAGGAACTCAGCCGCCAGGAGGGCGTCACCCTGTTTATCACGCTCGTCGCCGCCTTGAAAACGTTGCTGTATCGCTACACAGGCCAGGAGGACATAGTGATCGGCACAGTGACCGGCGGACGCCGCCAACCAGAAACAAAAAAGTTGATCGGATGCTTTATGAACCCCTTCGTGTTGCGCACCGATCTTTCTGGCAATCCAAGCTTCCGTGAACTCCTTCAGCGCGTTCTCAAGGTAACCAGCGCTGCCCTGGATCATGATGAATTGCCTTTTGAGTATCTGGTGAAAGAATTACATCTGGAGCGATCCCTGGAGCAAACCCCTCTTTACCAGGTATTGATACTCCTGGAACCCATATTGCCAGCCCTGCCCCCAGGATGGCTCATGAGTCAGATGGAAGTTACGGCAGGAACAGCAAAGGTTGATCTGACACTTGAGATAGATGACCGGCCAGAGGGACTCATTGGCCGTTTCGAGTATAATACGGATGTGTTTGAGGCAGCCGCCATTGATCGACTGTTCAGCCATTGGCAGACTTTGTTAGAGGGAGTGACTGCCAACCCGAATCAGCCCATCACTACTCTACCACTTCTGACCTCCACAGAACGGCAGCAACTGCTCGTCGATTGGAACACAACCCCAGCCTCTTACCCTCACTCCCTGATTCCAACCTCCTTCGTGAATGGGGAAGCGCCAACGCTCCCCCTCAACGGCAATGGAGACCCTCCCGCGCTGCCAGCACGAACGAACCAGCAGCGAGAAGACGTTGTGGCCCCAAGGACCCCCACCGAGGAGCAATTGGCCGCCATCTGGGCAGAACTGCTCGGACTCAAACAGGTGAATATCACCGACAGTTTCTTTGATCTCGGAGGCAACCCATTGCTGGCCGAGTTTGTCCTCGCGCGGGTGCAAGAATGCTTTCGAGTGGACCTGCCCCTCTCTGCCCTTCTTGAGGAACCCACCATTGCAAGCCTGGCCCTTAAGATTGTGCAAAGCCAGGCTCATCAAGTCGACAGCGCCATCCTTGCCCAGCTTTTAGCCGAGCTAGAAGTAACGCCCGAGACTCCCGAAGATGATTTGCCTATCAGCAAGCAGCAGATTGAGAAAGATGAAGTGTGAAGATGAGTGATTTAGACCAACGCATCGCCTCACTCTCGCCAGAGAAACGTGAAATCCTTCTGCAACGACTCAACCAACAAACACGCGCCGACAACGCTTCAAAGGCGATCCCTCGTCGCAGCGCTGCGACACAACCGATACCGCTCTCCTTCGCCCAGGAGTCCCTGTGGCTCATTCATCAATTAGCTCCGGAGAGCACGGCGTACAATCTTGTTCACGCCCTGCGCCTCCTGGGCACCCTCAACCTGACGATACTTGAGCAAAGCCTTCAGGAGATCGTGAATCGCCATGAGACTTTGCGCACCACCTTTCGCGTCGTGGAGGGCCAACCTCGCCAGATCATCGCCCCCACACTGAAGATTCCGTTGTCGGTGGTTGATCTTGCCACCTTCCCCGAGCCGGAACGAGCTATGCAGGCCAGGCAGCGCATGGAAACTGAAATAGCCCGGCCCTTTGATCTGGCACAGGGACCGCTGCTGCGCGTCACCTTGCTGCGCCTGACTGAGCAGGAGTCTATCTTGTTGCTCCTGCTGCACCATACGGTCTCCGATGAATGGTCTCAAAATGTCTTCGTACGGGAACTGACCACCCTGTATGGAGCCATTGCCGCCAACGAGCCTTCGCCTCTGGCCGAACTGCCCATTCAATACGCTGATTATGTTCTCTGGCAGCGCGAACGCCTCAAGGGCGAGGAACACCTGGGCAGCCTCCTGGATTACTGGAAGAAACAACTGAGCGGAGCACCAGCAGTGCTGGAACTCCCAACCGATCATCCCCGCCCCACCGTCCAGACCTTCCGGGGCGCGCAGGTGCCTTTTCAGGTGCCTTCGGCGATTACTGACCGCCTGCGGCTCTTGAGCCAGCAGGAACAAACCTCACTCTTCATGGCGCTGCTTGCTTCATTCCAGGCGTTACTCGCCCGCTATACCAGCCGCGACGATATCCTCATTGGCTCGCCCATTGCCAACCGCGCCCGCCCGGAAACCGTCGGGATGATCGGCTATCTCGTCAATATGCTGGTGCTGCGCGCTGACTTTTCGGGGCAGCCCAGCTTCCGGCAACTGCTGCGCCAGGTGCGGGCAACAGCCCTTGAAGCCTATGCCCATCAAGAACTCCCGTTTGAGAAACTGGTGGAAGCGTTGCAGCCAGAGCGAAGCTTGAGCTACAACCCCATCTTCCAGGTTCTCTTCCAATTAGAGAACGATGCTCCTGCCAGTTTCGAGACCGCCGGATTGACGTGGCAGGTACTGGAAACAACGAATTACACTTCTCAATTCGATCTGCAACTCAGCATCCATGAGCGGTCGGATCAGCTCTCTGGCTACTTCAAATATAGTGCCGACCTGTTCGAGCCAGCCACCATCGAGCGTCTGGGCGCACACTGGCTGACGCTGCTGGAGGGAATCGTCGCCGACCCTGACCAACCCATCACCACGCTGCCACTCCTGACCCAAACCGAACGTCAGCAGCTTCTGGTTGAAAGGAATGCCACGGAACTTCCTGCCCTCCTGGGCCAATGCTTCCCTCAACTCTTTGAAGCGCAGGCAGAGCGTACCCCCGAAGCCACAGCGGTAATCGACGAGGAAGAGAACAGGCTCACATATAAGCAATTAAATGAGCGCGCCAATCAATTGGCTCATTACCTGCGTCAGCTAGAGGTAGGGCCAGAAGTCCTGGTTGGGCTGTGTGTCGACCGCTCGGTCGAGATGCTCGTCGGGCTGCTGGGCATCCTGAAAGCTGGAGGAGCCTATGTGCCTCTGGACCCCACATACCCCTCAGAACGCCTGGCCTTTATGCTGGAGGACAGCCATGCCACTGTCCTGGTAACCCAGGAGCCACTGCGCGCCCAACTGCCGACCGGCAGCCTGAACGTCGTCTCCCTCGATGGCGACCAGGCACACCTGGCCGAGCAGCCGCGAGAAAACCTCCCTCCGTCGGCACAGCCTGATAACCTGGCCTACGTCATCTATACCTCCGGCTCGACAGGCAAGCCCAAAGGCGTGCAGGTGCTTCAGCGGGCGCTGGTCAACTTCCTGCTCTCCATGCAACAACAGCCGGGTCTGGCAGCCGACGACCGGCTGCTGGCGGTGACCACACTCTCGTTTGACATTGCCGGGCTGGAACTCTTGCTGCCCTTGTCGGTGGGTGCTCAGGTAATCGTGGTCAGCCGGGACACCGCGGCCAATGGCGCAGCCCTGGCGCTGGCTCTGGAACGTTCCCAGGCCACAGTCATGCAAGCCACCCCTGTCACCTGGCGCTTACTGCTAGAAACTGGCTGGCAAGGGAGCCTTTCCCTCAAGGCGCTCTGCGGCGGAGAAGCCCTCCCGCTGGACCTCGCCCGCCAACTGCTGGCGCGCTGTGGCTCGCTGTGGAACCTCTATGGACCCACCGAGACCACCATCTGGTCCACTGTGCGGCAGGTTACCAGAGAAGATTCCCTGGTCTCGATTGGACGTCCGATTGCCAACACACAGGTGTATGTCCTGGATGGGCAGTTGCAACCAGCACCCATCGGCGTGCCTGGGGAACTCTACATTGGCGGCGAAGGGCTGGCACGGGGCTATCTGCACCGCCCGGAACTGACCAGCGAGCGATTCATCCCCCATCCCTTCAGTCAGACTCCCGGCGCGCGGCTCTATCGCACTGGTGACCTGGCTCGGTTTCTGCCAACCGGGGAGTTGGAGCACCTGGGGCGCCTGGATCATCAAGTCAAGCTGCGCGGTTTCCGCATCGAACTGGGCGAGATCGAGGCGGTGCTGGCTCAACACCCCGCTGTGCGCCAGGCAGTGGTGGTCGCCCGCGAGAGCGGAGGCGATAAACGCCTCGTCGCCTATCTGCTGGCTCAAGAGGGGCAGCAGGTCACCATGCAAGTGCTGCGTCCGTTTCTGCGAGAGCATTTACCCGACTATATGATCCCGTCGGCTTGCATGGTGTTGGACACATTTCCGCAGACACCCAATGGGAAGATCGACCGCAAAGCTCTGCCTGCCCCTGAAGCCAGCGAGCGCGGCGAGGGGGAAGGCTATGTCCCGCCGGACCTGATCGAGCACTACGAATTGATAGGCATTTGGGAAGATATGTTGAATGTCAGACCCATCGGTATCCGGGATAGCTTTTTCGAGTTAGGAGGCCATTCCCTCCTGGCTGCCCAGATGATCAACCGCATCGAACTGGTCTTTAGCAAGAAAATCCCCCTGGCAACGTTCTATGCCGACCCCACCATCGAACGGTTGGCCCATCTGCTCAGGCAGCAAGAAATGATTCCCGACATGCCTGTGGTGCCCGTACAAACAGGCGGGTCCAAAAGACCATTCTTCTTTTTGCACGGTGATCTCGTTGGGGGCGCCTGGTATTGTTTCCCACTAGCGCGCCTTTTAGGGCCAGAGCAACCCTTTTATTCGATACAACCGTATAAATTTGATGGACGCCAGGTTCCCCCGAAATTCGAGGAACAGGCGGCGGCTCACATCCAATCGCTCCGGGCAATCCAGCCGGAAGGCCCCTACCTGCTGGGAGGCTTTTGCTTCGGGGGTCTGCTCGCCTATGAAATGGCCCGCCAACTTCAAGCACAAGGGCAACAGGTTGATTTCTTGCTGTTGATTAACACAACATCTCCTGCTGCACGCTCCTTACGATTGCTCCGCAGCACCGTCAACCAGCTCAGCAAATTACTCAGACTAGGGGGCAGGAAAGCCTTCTATGGGTTCCTCTGGACACGACACCTCTATCAATACCTGCGGTTTTCAGGTTACCGGCAGGCTACGAATAAGACTACCCAGAAAAGCGGCACAAGAAGTTCTGCTCTGCCCAACCGCCGCACAATTTTCCCGTCGCTGGAATTCCTGGGACAAGGCTGGGGGGCAGTAAATTCCTGGGTCTTGTCTGCCTATCGGCCAGGCACATACCCTGGCAAGATCACCTTCTTTTGGGTCCAGGAAGAACTGGCAGATGCCAAAAAATGGCAGCAAGTGACAGCGGCAGCCAAAGCTACTGATCTTCAACTCATTCCGGGGACACACCTGGGATGCCTTCAGCAGCACCTGCCCACGTTGGCAGAACAGTTAAGCCAGCGGCTCAAGCAGGTACAGGCCGTGGAACAAAGCGAGCCAGTATGACAAGCGCTTCGGAGTTCCTGGAGTATTCACCCACAGAACCACTCGTTCTGGGCAGCACGGAGGTACACGTCTGGCGGGGCTGGCTCGACCTGCCAGCATCACGCATCCAGCACTTAAAACAAACGCTGGCGGTTGAGGAGCGGACCCGCGCCAGCCGCTTTCGCTTCTCAACCGACCGCAACCGCTTTATCGCGGCTCGCGGCACCTTGCGCGCGATCCTGGGCCGCTATCTGAGCAAAGACCCGCACACCCTGCGCTTCGCCTACAATGGCTATGGGAAACCTGTTCTTATCGAGGAGTTGGAGAACGACCCCATCCAATTCAATGTGACCCATTCCCGGAACTTGGCCCTTTACGCCTTCACACGCCAGGGAGAGATTGGTGTTGACGTGGAAGAGATCACAGCCGAGGCAAAGGACTATGAGAATCTTGCCCAACGTTTCTTTTCCGCCGCAGAGGTGAGAGAGTTACGCTCCGTGCCTGTAGAAGAACGGCAAGCAGCGTTCTTGAATGGTTGGACACGCAAAGAAGCCTACATTAAAGCAAGAGGCTTAGGGTTGTCGCTGGACCTTCGCCAGTTCGACGTCTCGCTCACCCCCGGAGTGCCAGCAGCGCTGCTGGCGAACAGAGAAGCGGGCCAGGAGCACACCTTATGGTCGCTGTACGAGCTTGCTCCTGGCCCCGGCTTTACAGCCGCTCTTGCGGTGAAAGGAAGCATTGAGATGTTGCGCTGCTGGCACTGGCCCGCATAACCACCAGCAGCGCGCCATCAGGCTAAGCCGCGCCTTTACGGCTTAACACGGCAGGAATGGTCAGCAAAAGCCATTTGACATCATACCAGAACGACTGCTTTTGAATATACTCCAGGTCCATATCGATCATGCGCCCGAAGGTCACCCGCCCCCGCCCAGAAACCTGCCAGAACCCGGTAATCCCCGGAAGCGTATCCAGGCGCCCCAGATGCCGGGGTTCATATAACCCCACTTCATAGGGAATGGGTGGACGTGGCCCCACCAGGCTCATATCCCCTCGCAGCACGTTAAAGAGTTGGGGCAGTTCATCCAGGCTGGTCCGCCGCAGCACATTGCCCACCCGTGTCACACGGGGGTCACCTGAAGGCTGGCGCTTCGCTTTGGCCGCACCCTTCGAAGGGTGCGCAGCGGTCAACAGTTCCCCGTCCACCTTGCCCGATGCCCGCTCGCCGCGCAAAAATTGCTCGTAAGCGAGCCGGTGCAGGTTCTCATCGCTTTCTATATACATAGAGCGAAACTTAAACATCACGAAAGGGCGTCCGGCATAGCCGACGCGCTCCTGGCGATAGAATGCCGGGCCACGCGACGTAAAGCGCACCAGAAGCGCGATCACCAGGAAGACCGGAGACAAGATCACAATAGCCATCAGCGCCAGGACAAAATCTAGGCACCGTTTAGCCAGGAAATAGCCCGGACGCCCTTTCGCTCGCGCCGCAGCTTGCCAGGGCCGCAGACGAGGTTGTGTTGCCGGGATTGTGGCATGCCCGGCTCCTTCGGCTTGCCCGCGCGCTGGGGTTGGCGTTGCTGTCGCCGGATTTGCCCGCGCAAAAATTGCAGGCTCCAGTACCGTTGGTCCGGAGGGCCGCCCTTCCGCTGCACCTGATGCCCCTCCAAACTGACTCCCTACGAATTCCTCATGCACCATCTCTCAATGCCTCCCTATTGCGTGCTGGCTTATCCGCCAGGCATCTTTAGGGTACTGCATCAGCACCATACATCTGGTTATCCCCGCGTTGCAAGATGGTAGAGAAGTTAAGAAACGAGGTAACGATTCTCTTACTTTGCAATACGCTCAACAGATACCCTGAAAATGCCCCTTTACACTCCTACCAGCATCATCGGTCCCGAGCCGATAGCTCCTCTCATTTCCCCAAACGCCTTTCGCGCCTGCGCTCGCGCGCCACATGAGAAGCAACAGCACTGGAGACCCGCTCGGCAGCAGCTTTGGCCCCGCAGACAAATCGGTACAACGGGCCAAAGTTCCACAGTGACGTAAGGCCGACAAAATAGAGGCCAGGCACATTACTCTCAAACCAGGAGCTTAACACAGGGGTATTGCGCTCATCGACTTGCACCTTGGCGAGCAAGGAGGGATGAAGCATAGGCAGACGTTTGATATCGACCTGATAGCCGGTTGCCAGCAACACATGATCTACCGTTACCGCCTCACCACTTGCAAGCTGGAGCGCGACCTGGCCGTCGATGACTTCCACCTTCTGCACACCATCCCCTTCATGTACAACCACCTTGCCATTCACCCGCTCCTGAAGCCAGGCAGAAGCAGCGCGGAAGAGACTTTTGTTGACGTAAGCGTATCTTCTTTCCTGCGAAAGATCATGGAAGAAATACGGGAAATGGTGCAAGGCCCAGTTTTTCCACCCAGGGGAAATGCCATTGCCCGGCCAACGCAACTTCTCTCGGAGGGAGCGCTTTCTTCCATCGGAAGGAAGCCAGTAAATAGGCCCCCTGGTGAGCAGGTGAACACTTGCGGCTCCAGCTTCATGCAGCAAGGCCGCCGACTCCACCGCACTCTGCCCACGACCGATCACAGCAACCTGTTTCCCCGCAAAGCGGCTCAAGTCTTGATGCTCAACGGTATGAGAGATGGAATCAGCAGGCAATGTCGCATACTCCGCAGGGCTGTACGCATAATAGCCCACCCCCACCGCCATCACAACCGCTCGGCTGGAAACACGTCGGCCATCAACGAGAGTAAGCAGAAAGCGGCCATCCTCGCGCTCAATGGAAGCCACATAGGTTTCATCTACATGAGGCACAGCTTGCTTCTGAAACCAGAGTCCATAGTCAATAAACATTTGAATAGGCATGGGAGCTTGCCGCGCAGTCGCCGTCGCCTCCACAAATTGGTCAAGTCCAAACCTCTTTTGAGGGTCACCTAGATTGGTATGCTCCCAATAGGAACGTAGATACATGCCACGCGGCATATGCTCCTGCCAAAAGCTCATAGGCTTGCCAAAGACGGCCACATGAAGTTTCCGCTGTAAAAGATAGGCTGCTGCTGAAAGCCCATAAGGGCCGGCACCAACCACTGCCACGTCATACTCTGCGGTAGAGACAGAGCTTGGCACTGATTTTTCGTCTGATAGAAGTGTCATAAAAATACGCTCCTTTTCGGGCGAGATATTCTCTTGATGAGAGACACCCTCTAGCCACGCCCAGTTGATGAGACCAGTTTTTCCTGATGGATAGCTCGAAAATTGCCGAGCGGCGAAAGCCATGCGGCATATACAAGCGAATCTGAAATAAGAGATGTCAGGGAAAAGATATCCCTTGTATTGCACACTGGCAGAGAAGCAGCCACGCAAAGCACCGCCTACTGCCACGATTCCACAGCAAATATACGAGATGACACTGCCCGAAGGCAGGGAGATATGGTTAAGGATTCGTTGAGAAGCGGTACGCCTGGTATTGATCCTCCAGCAGACTATCAAGAATCCAGGCGGCCACTGCTCCAATCGGCACGCCTGAGTGATGAAGGCCAAAGGCTGTCCACATCTTCCTCAACTATCGCCTGCCCTGGCTACCCACGCGCCGAATGGCACGAAAAGCATATCTAGCCACCAGAAGGTCCAGCCGATGAAGTAGTGACCCGGCTGGCGCGTCGGGCGCGCACAGGACGCGCCAGCGCCTCCAGAGCATCAGGGTCAGTCATCACCGGAAAAATCGTCAAGCCGGTGAGTTGTTCCAGGCGCTGGACCGTGCCGCGATCCGTGGGGTCGGCCAGGGCAACCGTCAAGGCATTGCGATCACGCCCAAGGGGCAGACAATGCAACTGGCGCATCACCTCTGCCGAAAGCAAACCGAGCACACTGTTGGGGATGTGCTGCGGTGGAGCAATGTAGGGAACGCCCAGCGCGCGAGCGCGGGCGCGCGTCGTCGTCTCGCCAGGCTGCGCAGGCACGCCACCACCGAGCAGGCGCAGCCCAGGCTCGGAAGAAAAGGTTGTCGCGGGTGACAGCGCCAGCACCTGCTTCAGATGGGCGCCCGTTTTGCCGACTTTCTCATGAGCGCCACCCCGTGATGAGGACAGCGCCAGGGCGGGCTTGCTTTCAGCGAATGTATCCATGCCTGGCCGCATGCCTTGCGCTTCCCCCGAGGCAGGGAGAATATACAGATACGGTTTCAACGCCAGGGCAAGCAGCGCCTGGCCCTCCTGCGCCTGCGCGGGAGAGGCGGCTATCCCGACACGCAGCGAGATGGCTAACGGCTTACAACAGGCGAGCATCCGCTGAAAGCGAAGCACCGCGCGCAGCGCCCCATCCTCCTCGGCATTCATCAGGATGGCCGCGCAACTGGCTTCTCCACAGCGCACAATGCTATCTGATCGACGGAAACAGGCAAGGAGCAGTTGCGCAACATCATCCATGTCTGCTTTTAGCGCGCGTCGAGCATCCGTGGCTGCTCCACCAGAGGCTTCTCCAACGAAGAGCGCCAGCGTCAACACTGGCCCTTTCGCCAGCAGCACCTGCAAGGTCTCTGCCAGTTCCCCATAGAAACCGGCCTCCACCGAGACAGGCAGAACAGCATCCGTCACCTTTGTATCCATGCCGATCTCTCCCTTGTTTAAGGCACAGAACCCCTTTAAAGCGTGGCCGGGGATTGCCGTGCAAAGCGGCTCAAGAGGCACACCGTTGTAGAAGCAGCCGCAATGCGTCGAGCCAGCCAGATGAAAACCCTTGCTTTGTCGAGAATCCTGTTATCGTCCGGCTCAATGCTCTACTTAAGAAGTAGTGTAGTGAAGAAAGAGAACAAACTGGGGGAGGGCATGTTGTAATGTGGTTGAGAATGTGAGCGGCCAGTTAAGAAGATTAGCCGCTTCAGTCGCTTTTCTTCTTCACTGGCCCGAGCCGCAGGTCAGGCGCGGCTTTCCACCGTCACCGGCGGGCTAAACGTATAGCCCACACCAGGAACCGTCAGCACATAGCGGGGGCTGCCAGGATCAGGTTCCACCTTCTGGCGCAGATGGCGAATATGCGTCTTTACCAGACCAGAATCGCCCACCTCGTTATAGCCCCACACCCGCTCGATGATGGTATCGGTGGTCAACACCTGCCCGGCATGCGTCAGCAGCAGGTGTAATAACCGACTCTCCGTTGGCGTCAGGCGCATCCGTGTGCCATTGCTGCTCACCTCGTGGCGGCTCACATCCAGGCTAATCGGGCCAATCGTAATGGAAGAGCCATTCATCGGGCCAGACACGCTGACCGCGCGGCGGGCTGCCGCCTGAATGCGGGCCAGCAGTTGACGCGGGCGAAACGGCTTGCGCAGAAAATCATCAGCGCCCAACTCCAGCGCCCGCACCTCATCCTCTTCGCGATCAAGGCACGTCAGCACAATCACCAGCGCGTTCGACTCGCCTCGCATGCGGCGCACCACTTCAAACCCATCAAACTTGGGCATCTGTATATCAAGGAGTACCAGATCAGGCGTTTGTTCGCGCCAGCGCTTCATGGTCTGTTCGCCGTCAAAAGCCACTGCAACCTGATGTCCATGCGCCCGCAGCCAATACATCAGCATATCTACCAGTTCGCGGTCATCATCAGCGATCAGAATTCTCATGAATTGGTACCCTTTCCTAGCAACACATTCACACGTGTGCCATTATACCTGCCCAATCAAGAATAGTCCAGGTTACCATGTTATGGTCGCGTAAACATCATGTTAACGCGGCACGCTCCCATACGGGGATGCCATCTGGAACTGCGCGCTGCTGCTTCCGGCAAGTTCATTCCCCAGGAAATAGATGTGCGCGGCGGCATCCAGCAACTGGGGCGAAAGCTCCGCAGGCACACCATAATACCGCGCCAGCGCCACCACATGCCTGATCAGATCGCGCGGATGGCAGGCGCGCAGCGAGCGCCGTGTTTGTTGATAATGCTGATTCAACAAATGCATAAAGCCCACATCCGAAAAGGTCACGCCCATAGATCGACACACGCGCATCAGAATCTCGCGGTAATGCTCGGGCGTCGGGTCACTCACCCAGACCTTGTTGGGCACGCGCCGCAGAAACGCCTCATCCACCAGATCGGCTGGCCGCAGGTTCGTCGAAAACACCACCAGCGCGGCAAAGGGAACCGGGACTTTTTGCCCATTCATCAACGTCATGAAATCCATCCCACGCTCCAGGGGAACAATCCACCGGTTCAAAAGTTCCTGTGGCCGGGCCTGCTGGCGGCCAAAGTCATCAATCAAGAACACCCCAGCGGCAGCCTTCACCTGCAACGGACACTCATAAAGACGCAGCCGCTCATTAAATTGGAGGTCCAAACTGCCCAGCGAAAGTTCACCGCCCGCGTGTACCAGCGGCGGCTGGCAAAACACCCAGCGCTCATCGATGCGCCCAACCCCATCAGCGCCCTCCAGCGAAAGCGGCACGTGCACCGAAGGATCAAACACCGGCAGCACGTGGCCGCGCACCTCCATTGCATAGGGGATAAACACGCCGCCGCCCAGCATCGTCGCAATTGCCTCGGCAATCGCCGTCTTGCCGTTGCCCGGATGCCCCCACAGAAAGAGCGCCCCGCCGCGCGTAATCGCCACCCCTACCTGATCGATAATCTCATCCGCCAGCACCAGATGCGAAAGCCGCTGGCGCACCACCGCGCGCATCACAGCGGGCCGCGCCTGAAGCTGCGCGCTGAGCACCGCGCAATAATGGGCAAACGATACCGGCGCTGGCCCCACATAGCCATTGCGCTCAAACGCCTCACGCGCCCGCGCGCGGCCCTGTTCCGTCAGCCGGAACACCAGCGCGCTGCCACCGACCCCGATGTTCAGAGAGCGCTGGCTCTCCACCGTGCCGGTCACCACCTCGATCAGCCCATCTCGGCGCAACCCCGTCAGCGCGTCATCCAGCACGCCATTTAAAGGCAGCCGCAGTTGACCGGCAACGGCTGTAGCGCTCAGCGTCCCACCCGCGTTGACCATCACCTTCAGCGCCAACTCCTGAAGCAAACCAGCATCCAGGTCGGTCTCTGCAAGGGTCGTGGGGCGAGGCGGCGGCACCTGCCCGCTGCGCTGCTGCCGGTCACCGGCTGTCGGGTCGGCTGGCAATGGGCCAGATGTACGTATGCCAAGGCCAACCCTGGGTTGGTAGCCCTCGCCTACTGCTGGAAGCGCCTGCGAAGAGGAGCCAGAGAGTGGTCCCGAAGTCCGCCTTTCACCGAGCGGCCCTGAAGTCCGCCTTTCACCAGGCGATCCGTTCAGGCCGCCGCCGCTCGGATGTCGGGTCACACCTCCTGCATCACTGCCGCGATGTTGCATCATTCTAACCTCATCAATACAGCGCCCCAACCCGCGCACCGCAGGAAAACAGCGCTGGCCTTCCTTGGGTTCTCCCTCGAAGGGTATCTGGCTATCGAACAATCTTCTTCAATTCATCTACAGATACGAATAAGTACCCCAAGAGTATCAGCGATAGACCCTGAGTACCAATGAAGAACGATGAAACAGAATGAAGAACACAAACAGAGTGGCCTGGCGCTCTAGGCGGAGCGCCAGGCCACTCTGTTTGTGCGCGTGAACCGTCCGAGCGCGGCAGCTACACGGCGCGCTGCTCCCGCTGCCCCGGCACATGTGTCCCGCGCAGCGCTGCCAAACGCCGCGCGCCAACCAGACCTCCGATCATCGCCAGAATCAGCCCGATCACCAGCGATGCAAAGGTAATCCAGGCGGTCTGCGCCAAAGAGCCAGCAGAAAGGCCAGGTCCGCCGCGCAGCAGCACAGAGAGATTGCCGCCAATAAAGCCAAAGGCGCTGCCCGCGCCAAAAATGGCTATGACGAGAATGGCTACCAGAGACAAGGCCCAGGTCAGCCCCGCATTCAGCATAGCCGGACCCGAGCCGCCAACCCCTGCCGCGCGGGCCGTGATCCAGCCTCCCAGGAAGAAGGCGATGATCCCGGTCAGGATAGACCAACCATAGCCAAAGGCAGTGTTCGGCGTCGTTCTCCAAACCGTCAACGCGATAGCAGTACCCAGCGCGCCAAGCACCGCCAGGGTCGACACAATCGCAAAAAATCCGCTCCAGATCGGCCCCCAGCGGACCCAATCGCTCCAGGAACCTGGCCCAACCCGATCACTCGCCGCTGCGGCGTTGGCTCGGCCTGCCTGGCGACTCGAGGCTACCGGGGCGTCGGCTGGCCCTCCCTGATATGCCGGGGTGGGTTGCTGCGGGGTATACTCTCTACGTAGTTGATCTTGGTCACGATACTCTGGGGCTTGTTGCATGCCGACATTTCCCTCCTTACAGTCGTGACTAGAGACAACACAATGACACTCCAAAAGGGGTGCATAACCCATGCCACGCCCAGAGAAGCTGTTGTCTGCCCCTTTGCTTGGACAAATAAACTTAATATCACTATTGACTTTTTTAAAGTAAAGTGCTATAAATTTAATAAACAGAACTGCAACGCCGAATGCGGAGGCAGAGAAAGGACAGGAGCGGACATGTACGAAGTAAGCGGGCGTTGCCCGGTGTGTGGAGGGCAAATGGCAATCACCCGCCTGGCGTGCGGGACCTGCCACAGCGCCCTGGAGGGACAGTTTACCGTCAACGGCGCTGGCCGCAGCGCGGGCGAGGGCGAAAGCTATTTTGGCCGCCTCGAACGCCTCAGCCGCGACCAGCTTGAATTTGTGGAAATCTTTCTGCGCTGCCGGGGGATTATCAAAAATGTGGAGGCCATGCTCGATATTTCCTATCCCACCGTCAAAGCGCGGCTGAACAACGTCATCGAAAGCCTGGGCTTCCAGGTCGAAGAAGATATGCCCGACCCCGAGCGCCGCCGCGAACGCCGCGAAATCTTGCAGGAACTCGCCCAGGGCAAAATCACCACTGAAGAAGCTCACCGCCGCCTGGCGGCTGAAACCGAATAGCGCCACACATCACAGCAGAAAAGGAGGGGACCATGAGCAGTGAACAAACCGTCTCCGGCGGCGGATTGACCCGCGTCGAAATTGGGCGAGCCGAAGGCGAACTCGAAGTCCTTGGTTGGGACGAGCCACACATCCGCATCGTCGGACTGGATGATGACGACGACGACGATACCGACATCCCACAGATCGACCCCGAAGGCGTGCTGCGGTTGGAACGCCTGCACGACGACGTCACCATCAGCGTACCGCGCGGCGTCAGCCTTTATGTCCTCAGCGCCAAAGGCGACACAGCCGTGCGTGGCCTGCTGGGCAACGTGCGGATAGACGCCGCCTCCGGCGATGTGGACATCCAGGATGCCAACAGTCTGCAATTGGGCGCTATCAGCGGCGATTTGCAGATTGCAGGCTGCATGGGTGACGTGCGCCTGAACTCCGTTGCTGGCGACCTGGTGGCGCGCAACCTGGGCAGCCTGGAAATTACCGGAGCCGTCAGCGGCGATACGACGGTCAGTGAGATCGTCGGGGAAGTCAGCTTGAAGCAGTCGGCCAACGGCGACGCGCACTTTACCAACGTGGGCCACGTCTCCGTTGCCAATATGCGCGGCGACTGCGACGTTACCCGGGCGGGCAGCGTCGTGATTAGCAACTTGAGTGGTGACCTGACCGTACAAGAAGTGGAAGGCTTCTGCCACATTCAGAATATGCACGGCGATGCCAAGCTGCGACGATGTGGCGGCCTGGTAACGCTGGATAACGTCGGGGGCGATCTGGTGGGCACAGATTTGCGCGGCGGCATTGCGACCGGCAACGTCGCCGGAGATGCCCGGCTGGATACTCCCCTGGTGAAAGACGCAACCTATACCATTCACGCGGCGGGCGACATCTCACTGCGCATTCGCGGCGAGCTGCACGCGCGCTTTGTCGCCCAGACCCACGGCGGGACCATTCAAACCCGCCTGCCCTTGACCGTGGAACGCGGGCGGCGACGACATCTGGTTGGAGCCATCGGGCGCGCCGAGGCTGTTGTAACGTTGCAAAGTGATGGCGGCGACATCACCATCAGCGCCGCCGATTCTACACAGGAGGGCGTCATGACTGACGAATATCTGTTTGACGAGTCTGGTGACCGAGAAGAGGCTGGCGCTGGCAGCGGCTGGGGCGGCCAATGGCGCTTTGGGCATCGTGACTTTGGCTTCCGCTGGGATAAAGCCCCTGGCGGCTTTACCTTTGCGACCGGCTACCGCGACGACCCCGACGGCCCCGGCGACCCGCGCGTGCGTCGTGGTGGCGGCAAGGGCAAGTTCCCCTTCGAATGGGATGACGCCCAGCGCGCCGACTACGAGCGCCGCATCCGCGAGATGAGCGACCGCACCGCCCAGGCTGCCCGCAAGGCCGCCGAGCGCGCCACCCAGTATGCCGAGCGCGCCGCCAAGCGCGCCCGCGAAACCGACTGGGAAGCCGTTGGCCGCGACGTGCGCGGAGCCATCGAGCGCGCCATGGGCGAGATGGAACACCTGTTGGAGCAGTTCCGCACTGGCCCCAACACCCCCCCACCTCCGCCGAACGCGCCGCCTCCGCCGCCGCGCCCGGGCAGCTACGCGCAGCGTGTGCCGATTGAACAAGATGAGCAGGCTGCTCCGCGCAACAAGGACGAGCTAGACGCCCAGCGCCGCGCCATCCTTGAGCAGCTTCGCAGCGGCGCCCTCAGCATGGATGAGGCCGAGCGCCAGCTTGACGCCTTGCGCTAAAGCGCGGCGCTGAGCCATCCGGCGAGCCATCTCCCCCTTCCCCGGAGATGGCTCGCCTTATTTGTGCGCGCTCTGCTGCTTCGGCTGATAGCCGCCAGCCACCGTCTGAAAACTAACATTCAAACGGTTCCAGCCGTTAATCTCCACTATTGCCAACGTCAGGTCGGCCAGCTCTTTCTCGCTGAACTGTTGGCGCGCCTGCTCGTATACCTCATCCGGCACATGCTTATGCTCCAGCAGCGTCACCGCCTCCGTCCAGGCCAGCGCCGCGCGCTCGCGGTCCGTATAGAACGGGGCCTCTCGCCAGGCATCCAGCAGATAGAGGCGCTGCTCGCTTTCACCCCTGGCCCGCAGGTCTTTGCTGTGCATATCCAGACAATACGCGCAGCCGTTGATCTGCGAGGCCCGCACCCGCACCAGGTCAAGCAGATTCTCCTCTAAGCCACATTCGTTCACATACGCCCCCAGGCCAAGCATCGCCTTAAAGACGCCTGGGGCAGCCTTGGCATAGGACATTCGTGCTTCCATTGTTCCGTCCCTTCTGACAAACGTTCCAAGTCCCTGCTGGGCAGCGCGGACGCGCCACCTTTGAACACTATAGCGCTAAAATGGTCTTGCAACAAGAGCCATTTTTCAGTAAAATGATGAGACCATTTTCAACCGTACGATGCCACCCAAACCCACGCGGAGGACGCCATGCCCAAGCGCCGAGCAGCCTTCACTCACCCCACCCTGGCCCTTGACCATGCCTCAGCAGTTCCACTTTCCCGTCAGTTGTATGACCGCCTGCGTCACCTCATCCTGAGCGGGCAGCTCAAGGCGGGCGCGCGCCTTCCCTCCACACGCGATCTGGCAAGCGAGCTTGGCGTCGCGCGCGGCACCGTCTTCATGGCCTACACCCAACTGCTCGCCGAAAACTACATCGAAAGCAACGTCGGCTCTGGCACCACGGTTGCCAGCTTCCTACCTCAGGAGGTGCCCACGACTCCGGCGCAGGCTTCATCTTCGAGAACTCCTGACCCTCCAGAACGACACCCTCTTGCTGCGCTCTCTCAGCGCGGCGCGGCGCTCGCCCAGATTTCGTTCGCGCCAGGCACATTCTCCAGAGAAAGCCGCAAAGTGCGTGCCTTTCGTGTGGCAACCCCCGATCTTGAGGCATTTCCGCACAAACTCTGGGCACAGCTTGCCGCCCGCTGCGCGCGTGCTCAGATGAGCGATATGCTCATGAGCCAGCACCAGGCGGGCTATCCACCGCTGCGCGAGGCCATCGCCGCCCATCTGGGGGTCGCACGCGGCGTACGCTGCTCTGCGGAGCAGGTAATCATCACGTCCGGCGCGCAGGGGGCCATCGACCTGGCCGCGCGCATCCTGCTGGACCCCGGCGACGCTGCCTGGGTAGAAGACCCCGGCTATCCGGGCGCGAAAGGGGCGCTGCTTGGGGCTGGCGCCCAGCTTATTCCTGTGCCGGTTGACGAGGAAGGGCTGGATGTGGCCGCTGGCTGGGCGCGCTGCCAGCAGGCGCGGCTGGCTTATGTCACGCCCGCGCATCAGTTCCCGCTGGGCGTCTCGATGAGTCTGTCCCGTCGCCTGGCCTTGCTGGAGTGGGCCAGGCAAGAAAGCGCCTGGATTCTTGAAGACGATTATGACAGCGAATATCGCTACGTTGGGCGTCCGCTCGCCGCGCTCCAGGGACTCGACGAGGCGCAGCGTGTCATCTACATCGGCACGTTCAGCAAAGTCCTTTTTCCGGGGCTGCGCCTGGGCTATCTCGTCGCCCCGCCAGCGCTGGTCGATGCCTTGCTGGCCGCGCGGCGCTTCACCGACATCCATCCCCCGGCGCTGGAACAGGCTGCCGTCGCTGATTTCATCAACGAGGGGCATTTTACGCGCCATATTCGCCGCATGCGCGCGCTCTACGCAGCGCGCCGGGACGCGCTGCTGAACGCGGCGCAGCGCGACCTGGCCGGGCTGCTGGAGGTCCAGGCTCCGGAGACCGGCATGCACGTCATTGGCTGGCTGCCCTCCGGCATAGATGCCAGAAGCGCCGCCCACCAGGCCGCTCAACATCAGATTGAAACCATCCCGCTCTCCACGCTCAGCCTGGGAGGGCTGCGCCGCAGCGGGCTGCTCCTTGGGTACGCCGCCGTCACAGAAGAAGAAATCAATGACGGCACGCGGCGGTTGGCAAGCGCGCTGCGTTCGGTGCCTACAGCTTGAGCCTGAGGCTTCCGGCAGGTCTATATCCTGGCCTCACGGCGAGGTTGCGCAAATGCCCTCAGCCATGCTACAGTATGTGTGGTGAAGTGTTTCTTTGTTCAAGAGGGGGAGGGATAACCAGATGATCCGCCATGAACTCATCTTGCGCCTGCGCAGTGATGCAAACCGCGAAGTGATTGACCGCACGCTGAAGGATGTAAAAGAACTCCTGGCTGGCATTCCAGGCGTCATCGAAACCCGCTCCGGTGTCAATAACGCCCCATCGTATCGCCACGCGCTGCTCGTCGTCTTTGTGGAAAACGAGCGCGCCCTTCAGCGGTTCAGCCGTCACCCGCTTCACGCTCGCGCTGTGCGCCTCCTCAGCCGGTTGACCGAATCCTATACCATCGCCAGTTTGCCCGTGGGCGTTCAGCCCAAAAAATAACGAGCCTCTGCCTCACTCCATCAGCACTCTTCAGGCCGGACCATCAATCGGATGGCCCGACCTTTTTTTGAGGCTCCCTCGCCTGGCAGCAGCGCGGCGGCCATCTCAACCGCTTCGGCTGCCGCGCGCGGCCAACTGCTCCAGCGCCCCCTCCACCGCCAGCGGCACAGCCACCCGATAATCGGTCTGGTGCATGCTCTGAAGCACCGGCCCCAGCAGCGCCTTCATCTCTGGCCTGGTCTGAGCACGCAAGACATAGCCCGCCGTTTCCATCAGCCGCGGCGTGTCCGGCGCGCGCAGCAGCAGGCGCAGCACCTCCTCGACCACCGGCGTATCCATCGTAATCAGGGCACGCGCCGCCATCCAGGCCACCGCGAAGTCTTCATCGGCCAGCGCGTCAACCAGCGGACGCAGCCCCCGCAAATTATGCAATTCGCCCAACACGCGCAGCACATGCCAGCGCACCCAGGAATCGGGCGTGGGCGCGGCCTCCACAAGCGCGGGCACCGACACAGCGCCAAGCTGAAGCAGCGCCTGACGCACCTGGCTTGCCAGCGCCTCGTCATGATAGCGCAGCGCGCCCACCAACGCGGCAGACGTCCCCGGAACGCGCAGCCGCCCCAGCGCCTTCGCTGCCTGCACGCGCACTGCCGACGCCGGGTCGTGCAGCGCCTCCGCCAGATCAGCCGCCGCCGTCGGGTCGCCCACAATCCCCAGCAGGTGCGCGGCAGTTTCGCGCACCGCCGCCTGGGAATGATGCAGCCCCGCGCACAGCACCGCTTTGACCTGCGCTTCGGACGCGCCCGCGCCCGGCAAAAAGAGCGTGCTCACCTGCGTCCGAAAATGTGGCTGGCGCATGGCGCGCGGCACCTGAAACGGCTTGTCCGCCCACGCGCCCAGCGCCAGCCACTCCAGCAGCAGGTCCAGCAGACGGCGGTCTGGAAACGTCCTGATTGCGGCAAGCGCTTCCTGGTTATCTTCAGCAATCCAATGCAGCAAGCGCCAGGCAGCGCCGCGCCGTCCCTGAGCCGCCAGCGCCGCCAGCGTCGCCGGGGGCGTCGTCCCGACCGGCGGTGGGGGCGCTTCTGGCACACCCGTCTGGCGCTCCACGTCAAACGGCTCGATCAGGTCGCCGGGCGCATCGTCAGAGGGCTGGGGTTCATGACCGGGCAGCATAGGCAATTCTCCTTCAGGCTCACACATAAGACCGAGATGAAAACCCCCTCTGACTTGCCCTTGCATAATTCGTTCTCTGGCAGAACGTGCTGCACAGACACAAACAAGGGCAGCGGCCAGAGAGTGACCGCTGCCCTTGCACTCAGAAGCACACAGCGATGTGCCAGAGATGAGGAAGGAGTGGGTTCCGCCAACGGGGAACGCCCACTCCAATGCCCTCACATTATAGAACACCCATTCTACGATGTCAAGAGGTGTTGCGCATTATCCGCTGTGGCTCCCTCATATATTCCTTACGCCATTGCCAAATCCGGAAAAATGCCTGAACGGCTGCTCCAGTCAGGCGCGCCACGTCTTGCCCAGCACGCGCAGCCAATTTTCGTGCGTAATCTTGCGCAAGGCGTCATCGTCATAGCCCCGCGCCCGCAGCGCCGCCAGCAGCGTGGGCAAGCCAGAAACATCATGCAGATCGCGCGGCGGCGTAATCCCACCATCGAAATCCGAGCCAAACCCCACGCGCTCGATGCCCACATGCTCCACCAGATACTCCAGATGCGCCAGCAGCACGTCAAGCGAGGTATCCGGCTCTTCAGCGGCATCAGCGCGCAGATTCGCGGTCTCGAAGATCAGCCCGACCATGCCATCTGACGCCTTGATCGCCTCTAATTGCGCGTCGGTCAGATTGCGCGTGGACGGGCAGAGCGCGTGCGCGGCAGCGTGCGTCACCACCAGCGGCGCCTCCGAAAGGCGCGCCACATCCCAAAAGCCCTGCTCGTTCAGGTGCGCCAGATCAAGCAGAATGCCCAGCCGATTGCACGCCTTCACCAATGCCTTCCCCGCGTCGGTCAGTCCCGGGCCGGTATCGGGCGAAGACGGAAACTTGAACGGCACGCCATGCCCAAAAGCGTTGGGGCGGCTCCAGACGATGCCCAGCGAGCGCAGCCCCGCCTGATAAAAGACCTCCAGCGCGTCAAGCTGGGGATCAATCGCTTCAGCCCCCTCGAAGTGCAGAATGGCCGCCAGCGTGCCATCCTCAAGACAGCGCTGAAGTTCAGCGACATTCCGCACCACGCAAAGCTGCCCGGCTGACTCCGCCTCCAGCCGGAAGAGGCGCGCCGCTACCGAGATCGTAATCTGCTGCGCGTACGCCGGGTCCAGCGCCGGATACGGCAGCACCTCATAGCCGTCCTCGTGCCTGACCAACCGCCCCAGCATCGGCTCCTCTGGCGGCGGCGCTGGCGGAAAGATCGCAAAGAAACCGCCGCCAAAGCCGCCGCGCCGGGCGCGCGGCAGGTCCAGGTGGCCCCGGTCGCTTTCCGTAAAGAAACTGCGGCCAGCCCCACGCTCGGCAAGGTGCAGGTCCAGCAGGACATCGTTATGCCCATCGAAGATGGGGAAGGCAGTAAAATCAGTCATGCGCGGCGTTCCCTTTCTCCTGGAAAGATTGTTCCTCTTCTGCTGGGCATATTCTACTGTGTCCGGCCTCAGGTGGCAACGCCTTGCCAGCGTATCGCGCCGTTTCCCATCCGCGCCTGGAACGCGCAAATGGGCCGTTGGAAGCGCCTAGGCTCGTGCTTCCTCGCTGCTCATAAGATCGGCCAACAGATGCGCTATCGGGGTGGGTGCCTGCACCTGTTGCGCGGTCTGTTGCAAGAGGCCCACATCCTTTCGCGGAATCGCATTCTGGCTGAAAGGCGCAATGATCTGCGTCCCCCCGGCAATCCGCTTGCCATAGCTCTGATAGATAGGCGCGGCAAATAACGTGCTGGTCAGCATGTCAATCACTGCTTTCGGATCGACGCCGTTGTTCTGGGCTACCCTGAGCGCTTCCCGCATCGAGTATCCCGCTGAAGAAATCAGAAAGTTTCCCACCAGCTTCACCATGTTTCCAGCGCCGACCTCTTCCCCTAGATCGAATATACCCTGCGCCCCCATCGCCTGAAGGAGCGGGCGGACCCGTTCTTTAGCGGGGCTGGCACCGGAAAAAGGTATCCAAAGCTGCCGGGCGACGGCGGCCTCTGGTCTGCCAAAGATGGGCGCGTCGACATAGGCGCTGCCATGTTGCGCGTGCAGCGTCGCGAGCTTCTTCGACGTTTCCGGCAGCACCGTGCTCATCGCCACATGAACCCCGCCTGGCCCCAATCGCTCCAAAAATCCATCGCTCATGACAACGCTTTCCACCGCCGCGTCATCCCACACGAGCGTCACGACCATCCCTCCGGTCGGCACCGCCTCGGCTGGGCGCGCTGCCAATTGCGCGCCCTGAGCCACCAGCGGCTCTGCTTTGCCCGCCGTGCGGTTGTACACCCGCAGCGCGTACCCGGCCTTGAGGAGATTGGCCGCGATGGGCAGCCCCAAGTGGCCGAGTCCGATAAATCCAATCGTTTCACTCATTGTTGCACCATCCTCCTGAAGCAGTTAGTCCCCAAAACATGACGTTAACGTCATGTTTTGAAAAAAAAAATCAGGGCTCTATTCGTTCCTCTAACCAGCGCTCGAAACGCGCGATATGGGCCTGCAAGTCCGCGCGAAATTGCGCAAGCGCGCCGATCTTCTGGTCCGCCTCAGCCAGATGCCTGCGCAGGATGGCAAGAACCTGCTGTTTGGGTTGGATGCCACTCGGGTCAATGAAATAGAGGTCGATCACGTCCCGTATTTCATCCAGGCTGAGTCCAAGCTGTTTTAACTGGTCGATTTTCCGCAGGCGCGCCAGCGTCTCTTCGGTATAGTAATGCTGACCGTGGCCTTCACGCTCCCCTGGCGGAATCAGCCCAAGACGCTCGTAGTAGCGCACAGTACGCGCCGTAACCCCGGCTCGTTCCGTTAACTCACCGATACGCATGCGATCAAGCATCACTCACTCCAAACATTACGTTAACGTCATGTTGAGAATATAGCAGCGCAGCAGGGCATTGTCAAGAGTCTCCGCGTTTGCAACCTTCAGCGCCAACTTTGCGTATCCATTGCGTGATATGCTATACTTTCACCAGTGCCTTGCACCTTCTGAAGCAGCAGGCGTTGATGCGCCGTGTCGCTCCAGAAGCAGCAGATTTCAATCGAGCGGCCCACCGCGCACCCCCGCCGGGCGAATGCCTGGCAAAAAACATGCGACCATGTTTTTCGGGGTGTTTTTTCGTCGGATGATGAAAGGACCGACTGTATGAGTACCGATGGCAGTACGCTTACGACGCGCAAACTGCACAATACCTTGACTGGCAGCTATCTTTCCTGGTATATCGCCTGTTTCCACACGGGCAATAGCTAGCGGCTCTGAAGCCGTGTAAGGAGCGTGAAGTTGTTCGGCCCTCACTTGATTGTTGATGGGAGCAAGTGCAACACCCAAAAGCTTGGCGACCGGATTCTGATTGAACAACTCCTCAACGATTACCCTCGCGCGATTGGCATGACCAAAATCGGCGGCCCGTATATGTTTGAATATCAGGCCCCCGACCCCGAATACTCCGGCGTGTCTGGCCTGGTCGTCATCGCTGAAAGCCACATCGCCATCCACACCTTCCCTGAACTCGACTACTTTACGATGGACATCTTCTCGTGTCGCAACTTCGACCACGAGGCGGCCCTCACCTATATCAAAGAGGCCCTGGAAGTGCAGGAGATGGATCGCGTCCTCTTGCAGCGGGGCTTGAGCTTCCACGGGCCGCATCACGGCGCTTTTGGCAGCGATGCCGAAACCGGCCAACCGCTGGAACGCGCAGCGGGCGCGGGCCGCCGCGCCGAAGACCTCACCGAACTGGCCGACAAACGGGAAGGCGTGCGTCAGCATCTGGCCGAGCGCGACGAGCAGTTCAATCCGAATGGCCGCATGATCTGGCCGCAGTACGGCGTTACCCCCGACTATGGGACCTATGGCGCAGACGCGCCCGACCCTGGCGCTGCCAAGGGCAACGGCAAGGGCAAGGCCCATGGAGCCAGCAAGACCGCCGAGGCGCGGGCTGGCACGAGCGCGCCGGAGATGACGCCCACCGAACCAATCCAGATCAACCCAACCGCGTCCATCAGCGGCCTGCTGGATAAAATGAGCGGGCTGGGTTCCGAGGGGAACAAACTTGCGACCGCGCTCAACCTCTGGGAGCGCATGGTCCGCGACGCCGATTGCACGATCTTGCTGGGGCTGTCCGGCCCGCTGATTTCCGCCGGGCTGCGCGAACTGCTCGTCTCGCTGATCGAGCGCCGCGCCATCGACGGATTGGTCGTCAGCGCCGAAAACCTCTTCCACGATCTCTACGAGGCGCGCGGCGCGCGGCACTATCGCAGCGACGCCCAGATCAGCGATGCCGATCTCATAGCCCTCGGCTACGAACGCGCCGCTGATCTTGTTGCCCCCCAGGACGAACTGCGCCAGACCGAGGCGCTGCTCGTCGAGTTCAGCGACACACTGGGCCAGGAAACCACGCTGACGACCGGAGCCTTTTTCCGCCGTCTGGGCGCGGCGTTGCGACATGTCGCCCCGCGCAAAGGCGTCATCCAGGCCGCCGCCGAAGCAGGCATCCCGCTCTACGCGCCCGATATCGCCAGCAGCCCCTTCGGGGTCGCCCTGGCCGCCGCGCGCGCCCAGGGCAAGAGCAGCCTGCACTTCGACACGACCGGCGACGCGCTGGAACTGGCTGGCACACTCGCCAGCGCCCCACATACGGGCGTCATTCTGGTGGGCAGCGGCTCAACCGCGCCAGCCGACCTGCTCCGCCAGGCCGCGCGGCTTGGCCCCACGCCCCTGCTGCACCGCTACAGCGTCGCGCTGGGCGCGGGCGAAGCGCTCCCCGCCGAGGTTCGGGTCGCTTCCAGCACCGACGCGACGTTGACGCTGCCGCTGGTCGCCCATGCCCTGGCGCAGCGCTGCCCCGGCGTTCGCCCGGAGCCGCGCCGCAAAGAGGTGGCCGAACTGGTCAGCGCCGAATAACCGCTTTACACACGGTTTGACACCCCGCAGGCGCGCCTTTCCCCTAGATACATAGGAAAGGCGCGCCTGCTTCACCAGATAGCGGGAATCAGCCGGTGGGGCACTTTTGCGCAGTAGTCCCGATACCCTGGCAGGCGGGCGGCAAGATACGTTTCCTCGTTCTTCAGCCGCCAGATGGTCAGCGCCAGCAGCGGGGCAAAAAGGACGAGTCCCCACCAGGACCCCAGCGCAACGGGAATGCCCAGGTAAATCAGCAGTCCTCCGCTATAAAAGGGGTGGCGGACCAGCGCGTAGGGTCCCGTCGAAATCACGGTCTGCTCTGGCTCCACGGTGACCGCTGCGGCAGCAAAGGGGTTAGCGCGAAAGACGAGCCAGAATAGCATCAGCCCGGCGGCGATCAACAGGTCACCGATCAGCACAACATAAATGGGGATGTGTGACCAGCCGGAATAATAGTCAAGCTCCGAGACCACAAACAAGGCGAAGAAGCCGAGCAGCAGCAGCGATGCGATGAGTTTTTGGTTGGCGTCCTGCTCGACCGTTGGTCCAATGCGGGCGCGCCGCCGGAGAAGCGCGGGATGCGTCAGCAGATAGAAGACAATGGGAAGGCTGAATATCACCGAGACAAGCACAAAGACGATGCCTTGCCAGTTGTTCATTAAGGTGCCTCCTGCACAGCCAGGTCAGCCTGAGTATACCACGCTCCTGGTACCCCCATCCCGACAAGGCCCGGCGAGAGAAGCAGCCTTTGCTTACAGCGCTGCCATCCCTGCTGTGCCCTCGGCAGCTACCGATGGGGCAGCAGATCGTTCGCCAGCTTCCTTGCTGGCGCTACCGCTGCCCGTCTGGCGTCGGCTAGACCGCCTTCAGCACCAGACGCTCGAACTCGGCCTGCGCGCCAGCCTCGCCAAGTTGTGCCGCCAGCGCCGCATACAGGCAGCGCAGATATGCCCCCTGCGCCTTCAGCAGCGTGTTGCGCGTCTCGCGGCTGATGCTGGTCCGGGGCGTTTCCACCACGCGCCGCGACGCTTCCAACTCGGTCAGCGCCAGCCAGCCGAGCATGCGCAGCGGCAGGCCGAAAAGCTGCGCCTGGTCCGGGCGCGGGCGATGCACGCTCTGGATAGCCTGGTTGCCATCGAAGCGGCCAGGACGCCGCCAGGCGCGGATGAGGCCGCTGCGCAGCGGCTCGGGCAGGGGTTCCGCGAGCAGACGCAGGCCGAACTCGCGACGCAGCGGGTCGGTATGGGTGTAGCGGCCAGAGGGAAACCGAGAGAACCGAGGCGTACCGGTGATGAGGGCCATGGAGAGCGCTCCTTTCGACATAGCAGATCAACATTCCGACTTATGCCGAAACGGCCCCTGCCTGGAAAGGGCGACAATCCTGCCGGGCAAGCGACACGCGCCCACATGCGCGCGCCGCTGCCGACAGGTGGCACCCCAGTCTGACCAGGAAGAGGCCGTAAGCGAACTACCAACTAGGCACAATTTCCAGTGATAGAATGCCCCAGCCCCATTCCTGGCGCGTCCAGGTCTGGGGGGAATGGCGCGGCGGTGGATTACACACCGCCGCGCCATGCCGTAACGACACGGCTCGAAACAAGTTCGCTCGTTTCGAGTAAGCAGAGTATAGCAGGCTGGCGCGGCGCTGTCAAGCGGCATAGGAAAAAGGTTCTCCCCGTATCGTTCCATCTCCTCACATTCTTTGCCCCCTTGACAAGTAACGATATATCGTTTATATTCTGACCAGCAATAACGATATATCGCGATATAGTGTAAGCGAAAGGGAAATACCCCATGAATCCCGCTTTCGTCCTTGACTTCGTGACACTCTTCTTCGCCGGTATGTTGGCTGGCATCGAGTTCGTGATCCACTATGGTTTGCGTGGGCCTTCAGAGATGCTTGACGACCATGCGCAGCTTCAGCTTCGGAAAGCGCTGGTCATGAGGTTGCGTGTGCTGGTGCCCGCCTTCTTTGTGCCAACGGCAGTGTTAGGGATTGCCCTCACGGTGCTCAATGGTGGCGCACCCGGCTTCTGGTTTCGGTGCGCGGCAGTGCTCGCGGTGGGCACCTGGATAGTGATCAGGGTCGTCGGCACCGTCCCGATCAACAGTGCCACGGCTGACTGGCAACTCAGCGCGCCGCCAGGCAATTGGAAGGCGCTAGTCAATCGCGCGGAGCGGTTCCATAGTGTTGGGGTCTGGGCGGCGGTCCTGGCATTTGCGTTCTTCTTGACTGCCGTGGCGCTCAAGCTGGCCGTTCATTAACCATGAAACGAAAGAAGAAAAAAGTCGGTCTTTTTCCCCGCTGGTATGATGAATGAATGGTCATTCATCATACCAGCGCATCAGCGGCAGCATTTCGCTTGTGCGATGAATGACCATTCATTCAATCTCAAGCGCGAAGGAAATCAACACCTATGCCTCAAATTCGGCTTTCAACGGCTGCACAACCTCTTCATCGAGCCGCTGCACGACGCTTTCGGGATAGGGCGGCCACAAACTCAGAATCAGATGTGTTACGCCCGCCTGGATATAGGCGTGAAGTCGGCTGCGCACTGACTCCAGGTCTTCGGGGGTAACCTTCACCTGGACGGAGCGCGTAATGCGGCGCGGGTCGCGTCCAATGGCGGCACAATGGCGCTCCAGAACAGCGTTTCTCTCCTGCAACATCTCCACATCGCTGCCGAGAAAGTTCCAGATGTCGGCGTACTGCGCCACCACGCGCAGCAAATAGTCTCCGCTGCCACCAATCACAAAGGGCGGATATGGCTGCTGCACCGGCTTTGGCTCGCAATACGCATCTTTGATCTGATAGTATTTGCCCTCAAAGCTCGGCGCGGCCTCGGTCCACATCCGTTTGATCAACTCGCACGCCTCGCCCAGCCGTCGTATCCGTTCGCCGGGCGCGTACAGCGGAATGCCATAAGCAGCGTGTTCGACCTCGTGGATGCCCGCGCCAATGCCGAAGTCCAGCCGCCCACCGGAGACAATATCCACCGTGGCTGCCATCTTTGCCAGCACCGCCGGATGCCGAAAGGTGTTGCTCGTCACCGTCAGGCCCAGGCGCAGGCGTTTGGTAATCGCCGCGAAGGCAGCCAGCAGCATCCAGCCTTCCAGGCAAGGATCGCCGAAATCGGGCCGCAGGGGCATAAAGTGGTCAAACAGCCAGGCGTGCTCAATGGAGGAGATACTATCGGCCTCCCGCCAGACACGGAGCATATCCTCGTAGGTTGTGCGAGATTGTGCCGTTTTGATGCCAAAGCTCAGCTTGTTTCCTGCCGTCATAGTGACTCCTTTTCCTCAGAAAGCATGGCTACATGATCCGCTGAACGGGCGAATGCTGATGGTAGCTGCCACTGCGCCACAGGCGAGTTGACCGCTCGCGCCAGTGTATCAGAGCCAGGGGCAAAAGGAATCAGGCATGCACTTGATTTATTTTGCAGCCGATTCTGCTATACTGGAGGGGGAAGAAAAGAGCCAATGGAGCAGAGAAACGAGCAATATTATAGCGGGGTCTGGTTGCCAGAAACGTTTCTGGCAACCAGACCCCGCAAGTTGGATGAAGGGCTATTTCAGCGAAACGTCATCCACAAAGACAGCGCCCTGCGCGTACCAGCCATGCACATAGATCGTGACGCTCGTCGTCGAAGCACCCGTGGTGAAGGTGACGCTCAGCAGGCTATACGAAGTGCTGCTGGTCCAATTGCTGCTGGCGCCGTTCACGCCCAGGTAGGCATAGGGGCCATCCACGTAGGCGCTCAGCGTATACGTGTGGTTGGCCTGGACGCTGATCGTCTGCGTGCACTGGGCATCATCAGAGTTCGTTGGACTCAACTGAAGCGCGTGGCTGCCGCTGTGAACCGGCGAGGAGACCACCGAACCGGTTGAATCGCAGGCCCAGCCGCTCAGCGTGCCCGTCTCGAAGCCGGGGTTCGTCACCAGATTGCCCGGCGTGGGCGTCGGTGTTGGGGGGATGGGCGTGTTGGTGGGCGTGGGCGTTGGCGTGGTGGATGTCTTCGTGGGCGTCGGCGTGGGGCTGACCGAGCCGCCGTTAAACTTGTTGAAAATCTGGCTGTAGCTGTAAGAGGGCTGGTCGCGATTGACCGACCACATCGCCAGTTCGGTGATGTTGTTTTGTTGGGCGAAGCTCTGCACCGTCTGAGCATCGGCGGTGGTGAAAGTTTCGCCGGACACATCATTGGCCCCGTTCATCGGCGTGATGCCGACCATGCTCCACAGTTGGGCCGAGGATTTGGAGGGATAGAGGCTCTGCAACTGGCTGTGCAGGCTGTTGGCGGCATCGACGGCATTCTGGCCCATCTGATTGCCGGGGAACGAACTGCCGTAGTCCATCGCCATGATATTGACGACGCTGACGTTGACGCCGTTCTGGATGGCGTTTTGCAGCAGGCTGATGCCGCTGCTCACCAGACCGGTGGGCAGCACCGGCAGCGTATAGGAGATGACCAGTCCCGGATTGGCTTTCTCCAGCGCGGCCAGCGTCTTGTTGCGCAGATCGATGGACGCCGAATCGGTGACCGCCGCGCCCTCAATATCGAAATCCAGATGGGACACCTGATAATGGTCGATGATCGACTGGTACTGCGCCTGGAGCGCGCTCTCGCTGGTGCAGCTTTGCGCCAGTTCTGTCCCCGCTTCGCCCCCAAACGATACGTCGACATCCCCGCCCTGGCCGCGCACATACTGAATGTCGCTGTCCAGGTTCGGCAGATAGGTCGAAAGCTGGCTGAGGGGCACCACGCCGCCCCAGGCCGCCAGACAATTGCCATCGCTGGTAATGAACGCCAGACTGTAATACTTGATGCCGCCTTGCTGCGTATCTTGTGTCAGCGATTGGGTGGGATAGGCGGTCATATCCACGTAGGGCGCGTAGTAATGGGTCGTGAAGTTGTTGACCAGCGTCGTGGCCGCGCGAGCGCTGCCAGTCGGCAGGAACTTGATGCCTGCCGCTGCGATGAGCAGAAACAGCGCGGCGAGGGCGACAACAACGAGGGGGCGCGGGAAGCGTTTCGGAGCGGGTCTCATGTCAGGTATCCTTTCCTGGGTGCTAAGTGGGCTGTCCTTTGAGGCACACGAGCAATAGCCTTCCACCGAGCCGAAGCCTATCAGGCTTCTTACCAGCAAAGGTACCTGGTTTTCATCTAGATGTCAAGATGTCTATACCAATTTTCTCGCAGCTTGCATCGAAGCTAATCGCCGGGGGTGGCGAGCGGCTGCGCGCTTTCGACGAGCAGCGGTTCTTTGGGTTTGTAGAGCCAGCGGTACTTGTGCTCGGCCCGGCGAATCAACAGGCCGCCGATCAAGACGCAGATGCCATAGCCCAGGCCCAGCGCAAAGAGCGGATAGCGGAAGTTCCACCCATACAGGATGCTGAAGCCGTTCGCGCCCACGAACCCACCCAGCAGGCCAAAGGCCGAATACAGGCCCATGATGCGGGCGCGCGCCTGGCGGGCTGCGGCTGTCGCCACATGCGAATCGACGGCGGGCTGGATAAAGGCGTACACGGTCCCATGCACCAGCCAGAGGGCCGCCACCAGCCAGAATATGTTGGCGAGGCCATAGATGATATAGAGCGGCACCTGGCTCAGCCCGAAGATCAACATCATTGTCGAGCGCCGTCGGCGGTCGGCGATGCGCCCGGCAAGCGGGGCAAGCAGAATCCCAGGAATCGCCCAGAAGACATACGAAATGCCAATCCAGGTCACCGAAGCGCCTAAATGGTCGTGCAGCCAGAGGGGCACCAGGGTAATATCAAAGCCGAGATAGAGATAGTCCCCAAAGGCAAGGAGATAGCTGGCGGACAGCGGCAGCGTGAACAACATACCCAGGCTGATCGGCGCTGATTCTTCTTGCTGGCGCTGACGCGCGGGCGGGCGAATCATGACCAGCACCAGCACCAGCGCCACCAGGCGGAAGAGCGCCGCGCCAATAAATGGAGGAACGTATCCCAGCCCGCCAACCAGGCCACCGAGCGCTGGCCCAAAGAGAAAGCCCGCGTTGAAGAAAGCGTTAAAAATGCCATAGGCTTCGCCGCGTTTTTCATCGGGCACCGCTTCGGCAATCAGCGCCCGCGCTGAAGGAAGAAAGGCGGCGGCCACCGCGCCTTCAGCGAAACGCAGCACGACAAAAAGGACGGGATCGGCAATCGCGATATAGACCAGGGAAAGCGCTGCCTGTCCCAGCAGGCTGCATACGATGAGCGGCTTACGCCCCCAGCGATCGGCCAGCCAACCACTGGGATATTGAAACAGGAAATTTGCAATCAAATAGGCCGAGGCCATGGCCCCGATAATCGCCAGCGATGCGCCCTGGGACTGCGCGTAGAGCACCCGCACGGGGGTCACCATGCCAATGCCGATATAGGCGGCGGCCACGGCCAGCGAGACCGTGATCAACGTTCGGTTGTGTACCATGCGCGGTATCCCTCGCTATCTCCTGGCTTCTTCATTGAAGGTCTTTACTGAGATAATCTCACCTGCACCAGCAGATCATTGAGCGCGTCTTTGCCAGCGGGCGCTTCGGGCAGGCTGCTGGCGCGATAGGCGTCCTCCAGTTCCGCGTGCAGGCGCTCGTACTCGCGCTGATAGAATGGCAGATCAGCATCCTCCAGGACGGCCAACTCTGGCCCGGCCAGCTTGCGCGCAATCAGATCATCGATATAGGGCAGACGAAAGCTTGCATTCAACTGCACCAGATTGGCCTCGACCTCGCCAGTGCGCATCAGATGGATGCCGGTCAACAGCACGCGATAGACGTAGAGCAGCGGCTTGACGCGATGGGGACGCGCTTTCTCGAAGAGCTTCCATTCCGTTTCGGCAAAACCGAAGTAATGATGGCTGTGATGGCGCGTGATGCACTGGCGGGCAATGGCTTTGAGCGCGTCGTGTTCCTGCGTGGTTTGAAGGACCAGCGGCGAAAAAATCTGCTCCAGCACATAGCCGTTTTTCTTGAGCAGCAGCCCGAAGAACTTTTTGACATCGTGCGTCACCAGATCGATTTCCAGACCGTCGCGCACCTCGGAGACCTCTATCGTCTCGCGGCCAGATTCCAGCCCGACGACCTCGCGCAGCGGCAAAAGATGGCTGCCGCGCAGGTCGTAATCCGAATCGGGCGAGGGAAAGCCGTAGAGGTGCGCGCCGCTGATCGTCGCAAACAGCAGTGGATAGGGCTGGCGCGCTAGCTCGGCGCGCACGCGCTCGTCAATTTCCATACCCCAAACCTTTCTTGCCTTCTCTCGTGATGGACATAGCCGCGTCTTCTGCTTGTAGCGCCGCCGTCCCTGGCGGCCAAACGTTTAGGCCGCACGAAGGCAGCATCTCTTCGCGCTATGTTGCGGCAGCGCATCGCTTGCCGCCAGGGACGGCGGCGCTACAAGCAATTACTCCTGGCTGGTGTTCTTCATAGGAACATCTACATCGACCATGCTCCGGCGCGCTTTGAGCAAAAAGGCATTGACGCGCTCGTAGTCCGGGCGCTCCGGCAGACGCGTTTCGGCAAAGGCCGCGTCGAACGTTTTATGCAGGCTTAAGCGCCAGGCGTTGATCTCTTCCCAGGGCACTTCGCCGCGCCGGATGGCGAGCAGCCGCTCGCGGTGCTCCTCGACGCGCACAGGCACAATGCCCTCTTTCAGCGCGATCACGCCGGATAAGAGCAGGCGAATCAGGTGCATGGCATGCTTCCACTTGATTTCGCCTCTGGTGCGCAGATCGACCTCTAGCTTGCGAAACTGCGACATGACATAGCCGTTGTAGGTCTGGTAGATGAGCCGCGAAAGAAAGCTGGAGCGGATAGCGAGCAGTTCTTCCGCCAGCGGCGTGGCCGTTTCCACCAGCGGCGTATACAGGCATTCAAGGACGTTGGGGTTGGCCTTCAAGGCCAGCACCAGAAAGCGCTGAAGCTCCCAGTAACATTCTTGCGTGTCGTCGCGCTCCAACTGCTCGGGCACGCCATAGAGCGACCACTGCATCGCGGCGGGCGGCAGGTAGATGCCGCGCCGGTCTGTATCCGACTCCGGCCCATCCAGCCCATAGGCCCGCGAGCCGACCACGCAGCGGTAGATGATATATTCGTACAGGTCCGCCTCGTTCTGGCCCGATTTTGCTTGCTGAAGGCCCTCCTGCTGTACATGCTTGCGCACGGCCAACTGCTGGCGGCGCAGCGCCACCTCGTTGCCATCCAGCAAGCGCACCCGATAGGAATGCTCGTGATCAACCGGCGCTTTGATGATGATGCCAACGCTCCCGGCTGGATAGCTGGTTTCCCCTTCGGGACCGGGAAGTTCAACCGATGTGACGACCTGCGTGCCAACCGGCAAAATCAGATGCGCGCTGGAAAAGACACCATCAGACACAAGGATACCTCATCTTTCCACAAACGGACTGGCTAGCGCGTGCGGCGACCAAAGAAGGCCAGCAGCAGGCTGGGGGCCAGCAGCATGCAAAACGCCCCGACGACAAAGCCCGCCGACAGACCCACCTGCACCTGAAGCCAGCCGCCCAGCGCTGGCCCCAGGCTGTAGCCCAGGCCCCAGGTCACGGAATAGAAGCCGAAACCGGCGGCGCGATATTTTTCAGGAAGCTGCTCCAGGGCGAAGGCCGCGTACACCGGGTCGATCAGCGCGCGCATCAGCGTGCGCATATACTCACCGCTGGCAGCGAGCGGCAGCCAGGGCGCAAAGCCGGTCAGCAGCATAATGGGAGCCGTTGCCAGTTGCAGGCTGGTTGTCGTGCGCAGCTTGCCCCAGCGTTTCACCACCAGCGGCGCGAACAGCCCACCCAGGCCGCCCAGAATGCCCGCAATGGTGAAGAGGCCGCCCAGCGCGCCGGGCTGCAAGCCGAACTTCAGGAAAAAGAAGAGTTGCAGCAGCCCGACCACAATCCCTTCGCCAAACGTGATGATCATATCAGGAATCAAGAGCATTGCAAACAAGGCCACCGGGGCGCGGCGAGCAACGGCTGGCTGCGCCTGGCTTTCCGCCTCCTGCTGAAGTTCAGGCTGCGCCTGGCCCGCATGGGCAGTATCTTTCTGCCGCCTGGGCGAGCGCAGCCAGAAGAGCGGCAGCGCCGTCAGCGCGACGATGACCACCGCCGCCAGGATGCCCAGACGCAGCGGCGTGGGAGCCGTGGCGTGCTGGTTGAGCGCCGCCGCGGCAAGCTCTGGAACGAAGCCTCCCACCAGGCTGCCCAGCGACCCCAGGCCCAGCAGCAAAAAGCTGTTCATTGCCAGCGCGCCCACGCGCTCGTTTTCGCCCAGGCTGTCGGCCAGCATCGGCACCACCGTCACCCAATAGAACGAGGCAACCACACCGTTCAGAAAGCCGGTCACCAGCAGCGCGGGCACAGACGTGCTGAAGGCGATGGCAACCAGCGAAAGCGGCGTCAAGATGCCGGTGAGCAGCAGCACCGGCTTGTGACCCAGTTTATCAGAGAGCATGCCTGCCGGAACAGCCATCAAGAGACCGCCTAGCGCGGACATGCCGACAAACAGGCCCACAAAATCCTGTTTGTAGCCCAGGCTGTAGACATACAGGTTGATGGTCACCGCGCCGATGCTCAGTTGAAAGCCTTTGCCCAGCGTAAAGAGCAACAGCAGCCAGACATCGCGGCCAAAACGCCGCCAGCCCAGCCGATCAAGCAACATGAGACGCTCCTCTGATCGTTCGTCACTCCCTAGATTGTAGCATGCCTCAGCTTCGAAACACCCCGCCCAAAAGGACAGCCAGAAGCGTCTATTGGGCCAGAAAGCTCGGCAGTAATGAGGTATACTAGAGCAGGTGCGGAAGGGAAGCGGTGGTGAAGGAAATTGTTCTGAGCGGAGGATGCTATGCAACCACTTACCCGGCGCTGGGGCGCTGTCTTTGCGCTGTCGGCCCTGCTGATGATCGCGGCTCTGTCGGGCTGCTTATCGGATACAAACGGCCTGAAGGGGACTCCAACCAGTGTCCCGCACGCCACCGCCACCGGCACCCCTGACGGCAATGGTACGCCTGTCTCCGGCGGCACGCCCACCCCAACGCCCACGCCGCCCACCGCCTGCGCGGGTAAGCTGAGCGATATTGTGTTGCCTGCCCAGGCCGTGCAAGTTGGCACGCCGGTCACCAGCAGCGCGACGACCAACTGCGACTATCAGGTTCCGCAAGCCCTGAAAACGGTTGATGCCTTTTTCAAGACGCAGATGGCAAAGTCGGGCTGGACGCTGCTGCACGATAACCCCGAAGGGCCGCTGGCGCAGGTGCAGCAGTATTTCAAAAAGCAGCGCTTTGCCACCATCTCGCTCTCGCAGCATGGCTCAGACGCCAAGACCACCGACGTGACGATTACCGTCGAATCCAGCCAGTGAGGCAGCGCCTGCGGCGGCGGGCGCGCGGCTAATCGCCGACTTCTTCGCGGGCGGTGACTTCTTCGAGCATGTGGTGTATCTGGTGCAGCGGGCGGCCAGTGCCGCCGCGCCGCAGCAGCAGCATCTCGGCGGCAATCGACAGGGCAATCTCGTCGGGAGTTTCCGCGCCCAGGTCCAGGCCAATCGGCGCGTGCGCCTGCTCCAGCCGCTCGCGGGAAATGCCTTCGTGCAGCAGTTCGCGGAAGATGCGCCGCACTTTGCCGGGGCTGCCGATCATGCCCACGTAGGGCGCGGGCGATTGCAGGGCCACGCGCAGCGCCTCTTTATCCAGATGATGACCGCGCGTGACGACCACAATCCAGGTGGCGCTGTCAGGCTGCAATTCCTGCACCATCTGCGGGATGTCGCCAAAATGCAACTGTGTGCTTTCGGGGAAGGTCTGCGGGTTCACCAGATCGCGGCGATCATCCACGACCAGCAGCCGAAAATCTAGATGCTCGGCAAAGCGCGCCAGCGCCTGGGCCACATAGCCGCCGCCCACCAGAATCAGGCGTTGTTCGGGCCGCACAGCCTCGACAAAGACTTCCATGGTGCCGCCGCAGCTTCCCGAGGTTTCGCCGGTATCGGCCTCGATGGTATAGCGGGCAGCGCGCGGCACGCCATCCTTGAGCGTTTCCAGCGCATCCTGCGCGCCCCGACCATCCAGCAGCGGGCCACCCAGCGTGCCCGCCACGCGGCCATCAATATGTACCAGCATCTTGGTGCCCGCCGGACGCGGCGACGAGCCGGTGGTTCTGACAATGGTCACCACGGCCACCTGTTCGCCGCGATTCAACGCGGATTGGATGTCGTCGTAAATGTTGCTCATGATGTTAGCCTTTGGCTTCCACGGTGGCGCGCACAATCTCCACAAACTCGGGTTTCAGCGAAGCGCCGCCGACCAGCGCGCCGTCGATGTCGGGCTGCGCAACAAATTCGCTGATGTTGGCGGCGGTGACGCTGCCGCCGTACTGCACGCGCACCGCCTCGGCTGCCTCCGCTCCATAGAGGTCGGAAAGTTCGGCGCGAATCAATCTGATGACGGTGACGGCATCCTGCGCGGTGGCGGCGCGGCCCGTGCCAATCGCCCAGATCGGCTCATAGGCCACCACGATTTCAGCAACGCGCTCCGCAGGCAAACCGCCCAGGCTGCCCTGCACCTGGGCGCGAATCAGTTGCTCGGTTTCCCCGGCTTCGCGCTGCTCCAGCCGCTCGCCCACGCAGACGATGGGCTTCAGATTGTACGTGAGGGCGGCCTGCACCTTTTTATTCACCAGGTCATCGGTCTCGCCAAAATAGGTGCGCCGCTCCGAATGGCCCAGGATGACATATTCGCACAGCCCTTGCAGCATGGTGGGCGAAATCTCGCCGGTATAGGCTCCCTTTGGCTCGTAGTACATGTTTTGCGCGCCCAGCTTTACCTCGCTGCCGACAATCGCGCCAAACACCGTCGTCAGGGAAATTGCCGGAGGGCACAAGACCCGCTCCACCGCGTGCAGTTCATGCAAGCCCGGCAGAATGCCCGCCACGAACTCTTCTGCCTCGGTGGGGCCATAGTTCATCTTCCAGTTGCCCGCGATAATCGGTATCCTCATGCCCGAACGCCCTCCAGCTTCAGTGTGGAAATACCTGAATCCCTCACCCCAATTGTAGCGCATCCCAGGCCAACGAGCAAGAAAGGTTTACTGCCAGGAGGGCCAGCTTCCTCGCGAGGAAGCTGGCCCTCCTGGCAAGCAGAAAACCGGCCAGAAACGGGTTTAGAAGAACTCGCTAATCGACTGATAGACGGCCTGGATATTCTGGGGCGTGCCAGCGTATTCCTGGCCGCCAGAGGCGTTGGCGATCTGGGTCAGCGCGCTGGTATCGGCATCGCTGCCATAGGCGATGGTGTAGATTTTGATGGCCTCGCCAGCGTTCTCTCCCGAGGCGGTCACTTCCTGCACGACTTGAGCGAGCGTGCGCTGGCTGATCGTATCATCGCCATCGGTCAAGACGACGATGGCCTTGATATACTTCGTTTGCAGCTTCTGAAGCGCCTCATACTGTTCGGCAATCGTATCATACAGGCGGGTGTTGCCATCAGCGATGACGCCGTTGATCGTATCGAGCACACTCTGGCGTTTGGGGCCAAGCTGGCTAATCGGTGTGAGCACATTGCTATCCGTGCTGAAGACCGTCAGCCCCAATCCATCGTTATCGCCCAGCAGGCCCACAAACTCGGCCAGGCCTTGTCGGGCTGCCGCGATCTTGCTCGTGCCACCAATCGAATCGTTCATGCTGCCGGAGCGATCCAGAATCAGCATCACATCCACCTTGCGCCGCTGCTCATCCCAGGACGCTTTAATGGCGTTGATAACATCCGCTGAAGGCACCTGCAAAACGCTCTGGGGCTGTTTGGGGTCGACGCCATGCGCGCTGTCAACGGGGGCGCTGATGGGAATGTTCAGATCGGATGGCCGGAAGCCATATTGCAGGGCCTTGCGCTGCTGCGCGGGGGCCAGCAGGTAATCGCGGAAGGCGGCAGCAGCCGCCTTTTTGGCTGGTGTCACCCAGCTTGCCTGCAAAATGGCGAAGGGGTGATCGCTGTAGAATGTGCCATCGGAAGGATAGATTGCCACCACCGGATAGGGCAGATGGGGATAGAGCGATGGGGTGTTGGCCTCGACGACCAGGCTTTCATACATCACGTCGGCGCTCAGATAGCCTGGCCCGCCGTTAAACATCTGCGCCGCAAACGTGCCGGTGCTGTCGCCATAGTGAATGATCGAGCTTTCGACATTGCTCACAAAGTTTTTGGCCGTCGCGCTGTCCACATCGGCGGTCGTCAGGTCGTGTTTTTTGCTCACCGCCGCGTAATTTTCTGCGATGATCGCGTCAAGCCCGGAGTTCGAGTAATCGGGGTGGGTATGGCCGAACTTGAAATCGCCCCATTCCGGGTGCCCATAGGCTGCCCAGCCCTGCGGGTTCGTGCTCAGCGCGGCAATGTCCGCCCAGCTAATGGGCTTATTCGGCCAGCCCAGCGCCTCGGCCTCCGGCTTCCACATGCCGATCACCACCGGGCTGGTCACCAGCGAAGGCGTATCGGTGGGGCCGGTGGAAATGATGGTTGTACTATATTTGGCCTGCCACTGCTGGTTCATCAACGTCAGCCAGACGCTTCCGGCGGGACTCCAGATGTCGGGCTTATCGCCGTTCAGAATCATCTGCATCGACTGTCCCGACCCCAGCGGCGTAGCATTCACTTTGACGGAGCCAGCGCACTCCTGATTGAAAACCTTGACGACATCTTCAATCCATGCCTGCTTCTCGCTGCCATAGTAAAAATTGAGCGTAACGGGGCTGGAGGTCTTTGCCGGGCAGGAGCCGTTCCCACCTCCACCGCCACCCTGATTGTTCTGGCCGATCTGGCCGCTGTCGCACGAAGCCAGGGCGAGCAACACCAGCATGAAAGAAAGCACGCGCAAGAGCAGGCGCAGCCGCGCGCCGCGCGCATCACCGGAAGTAACCATCGTCTTCCTATCCTTGTTCTTCCTGAGCGTTCATCCAGCTTCAGGAGTATCTCTTCAGTTTGTCTTACTTCGCTGCCTGGCCCAGAGCAAAACTGCCCTGGGCCTCACCCGCCTGGCGCGCTTGCCAGGTCGCCCCAATTCGTCTTCCACTGCGAAATCAGTTCGTCAACCACGTCGCCGCCAGGGGGCTGGGCCAGATTCTGAATCTCAGGTTGAATCACGATGTCGGATGACTGCCCCAGAAACGGGTTATTGGGCACTTTGTCGTTGTAATGGACGTTTGGATTTGATGGGCGGAAGCCGCTGGTCAGCGCCGCCCGCTGCTGCGCGTCGGAGAGCAAGAAATCGCGGAACTTCTGGGCGGCCATTTGCTCATCCTGGGTCACCCAATCGCCGCGCATGATGGCGAAGGGATGATCGCTGACAATGTTCACCTGCGGGTAGTAGAGTTGCAACGGCTCCCACCGCTGCACAGCCTGCTGCTGAAGCGTCAGGACCAGGTTCTCGTAGGTCGCTACCATGTTATATTGAGCGGGACCCTCTGGAATGACTACATGGGACATATACGTCCCGCTGCTCTGGCCGTAGCCGTTCACCACCGACTCAATATCGCCCAGATAGCTCAGAAACTTCGCAGCATCCACCTGCGCTTTGGTCAAGCGGTTCTGCTCCTGGTAGTATGAATAGGCAATCAAGGTGATCGCCAGCAAGCCGCTGTTGGACGCATCCGGGCGCGTCTGGCCGAAGTTTGGCGACCCCCAATCGCTCGGACCGCCAATATCAGCCCAGCTCTTCTTGGTCAGCACATCGTGGATGGCAGGCCAGTCGATCTTGTCAGCGCCGTAGTGATTCTTCAGCACCTGCGCGCGCGATTTCCAGACGCCAAAAACCAGCGGGCTAAACACCAGGGACTGTGGGTCCAGATCGGAATTGTTGCTGACGACTATCTCTTGCCCTGGATGCGCCGCTGCCCAATCGTTAATCAGTTGGTTCAACTCCAGAAAACTGGCCGGACTCCAGGCCGTCGGCTTGAGTTGTCCCTTCAAGATTTGATCGTGCCCATCCACCGAGCCAAGCTCATTCAGCGCCACCTGGATGGCCTTGCCGTTCAGGGTTGTGCCGCTGCGGTTAAAGGCAGCCGTGGCAGGCTTCATCCAGGGTTCTTTCTCGGTGCTGTAGGTGAAATTGACGGTAATGGTCGGGCCGGTGACGTTCCCTGAGCCATCGCCAGCGGGCACATTCTTGACGATGAAATAGACGCCAGCGCCCACCGCAACGGTCGCCGCACCGGCCACGCCCAGGCGCAGGAACCGCCGCCGCGAGACCTGCTGCGGGCCAGGCTGAGGGCCGCCAGGCGCGGGCAGCGGCGCGGGAAAAGCGGCTGGCGGACTGGCGGACTGGCCGCCGCCCAGGGCAGGCGCGGCAACCGGCGCGGCGGCTGGCTGCTGCCCATAGACCGTGTGCTGCGCGGGCACGGTTGGGGCTGGCTGGGCATAGGACGCGGGCGTGGTGGGTGGCAGCGGTGCAGGCGTGGTAGGCGGCAGCGGCGCGGGCGGCGGCGTAATCACCGTGCGCATGCCCACGTTGGTCACCGACACCACGCCCGATGACGCAATCGCCTGATACATCTCGGCAGCCGATTGATAGCGGTCTCTGGCTTCCTCTTGCATCGCCTTGAGGATGATTTGCTCGCTTGCTCTGGAGATGGCCGGATTAAGCTGGCGGAGCGCTTTGAACGCCAGCGGATTCACCCGGCGCGTCGCCGCGTCGGCAGGGGTGGTCTTCGTCAGCAAATCATAAAGCGTCGCGCCCAGCGCGTAGATGTCGGAGCGCGCGTCGCTCTGCGTGCGCCCATACTGTTCCAGCGGCGCGTAGCCGCGCGAGCCAAGCGAGGTGGTATCTTTATTGGCAGCGGACTTGAAAACGCGGGCGATGCCAAAATCGATCAGCTTGATCTCGTCTTCGGGTGTGAGCATGACGTTGGAAGGCTTCAGATCGCGGAAGATGACCGGAGGGATGCGCGTATGCAGATAGCCCAGCACCTCGCATAGTTGCAGGGCAAAGCCCATCACCCGCGCCTCGGGCAGCGGTCCGGCAGTGTCTTCCTGTTCCTTCTCCAGCGTCTTGCCTTCGACAAAATCCATCACCAGATAGGCTTTGCCCGCCTCTTCAAAGAAATCGCTGACCTGCGGCAGATTCTGATGATGCAATTGCACAAGCAGATCAGCTTCGTGACGAAAGTCTTGAATGGCCTGGGCTTTTTCGGCGGGGGTCAACTGCGCGTCGCTCATTTCTTTGATGGCAACCACCCGCCGCGCCTGAAAGCGCTCGTCAACCGCCTCGTAGACCGCGCCAAACCCGCCCTTGCCCACCAGCCGGACCACCCGATAGCGCCCGCCGATCAGCGTTCCGCCTGACAGGCCGCCGGTGTCACGGCGCGCGCCAGCCACAGGCACAGTGGGCTGCGCCGAGCCAGGGGAAGGGCTGAACGTTGGGCCGCCCGCCAGCGAATAGCCGCACGACCCACAAAACTGCTCGTTGGGGGGATTTACCGCGCCACAATTGGCACATGTGCGCCAGGCTCCTGCCTGTCCCATACCTTCACTGCGGCAGCAACGCGGCATCAAGCTGCGCGCCTGCCGCCCTCCTTCGTTAGAGCGTTGCTTGCTCCGCAACTACGTCAAAACCTTGCTTCCATGCCTCAGTATAGGGCAGTTCTGTTATAGAAACGTTAATACTTCATTAAACCTTTACACAGGGGCATTCTCGCTCTGCTCTGGCTCCTTCGGCGGGCGCAGCAGCGAGGCGACAATCGCCAGCGCGAGGATGAGCGCAATCACTCCCAGCGAAATCCCAAGCGGGATATGATAGAAGTCGGCCAGCACCAGTTTGACGCCCACCAGCACCAGAATCACTGCCAGGCCCAGCTTGAGGTAATGGAAGTGCTTGATCAGATCAGCCAGCAGGAAATAGAGGGCGCGCAGTCCCAGAATCGCGCAGATATTGGAGGTATAGATAAGAAAAGGGTCCAGCGTGATGGCAAAGATGGCCGGAATGGAATCGAGCGCAAAGATCAGATCGACGCTCTCTACCACCAGCAGCGCCAGCAGCAGCGGCGTGATGTATACGCACCCTTGCTGGCGCGCAAAAAAGCGCGGCCCTTCGAAATCGGCGGTCACAGGCAAAACGCGCCGGGCCAGCCGCACCAGCGGATTGCTGCCAGCGTCGATATGCTGCTCCCGCTGCCGCATCAGGCGTATGCCGGTCACGATGAGGAACGCGCCAAAGAGATAGAGCAGCCAGTGAAAGAACGAGATCAGCGTCGTGCCTGCGAAGATCAGCAGGCCACGCATCACGATAGCCCCCAGCACACCCCAGAAGAGGACACGATGCTGATATCTGGCAGGCACGCGAAACGACGTGAAGATCACCACAAACACAAAGATGTTATCAACGCTCAGCGACTTCTCGATGAGGTAGGCGGTGAGGAACGCTAATCCGGCATCCGCCCCCTGCCAGATAAAGAGGAAGAGGTTAAACAGCAGCGAAAGCGCGACCCAGATGCCGCTCCAGATGGCCGCTTCGCGCAGCGAGACTTCATGCGCCTGCCGATTAAAAACGCCCAGGTCCAGCGCCAGCAGGGCCAGTACCACAAGATTAAACCCAATCCAGAGCCAGAGCATGTTTGCGCTCCCATGCCTGTATGCCTCAAAGCGTCTGTCAGGATGCTGCGCCGATGACTCTTCCTTGCTTTGCACCGGTTATGCCAGAATCTCGTTCTTTTTCTTATTACATTTGCATAATAAAATCTTAACTTTATCATAACCAAGCCTCTACCGGTTCTCGCCCCTCCTATGGTACAGTTGTGCTAGAAAGGGGAGGGCTGCCACCTACCTCTTCAATGTGAAGCCAGGAGCATTCCCTCCACTTGCAATCTCCCGCGTCTCCCCAGGCCATTCGTGTTGCAATGCGTGAAAACTATGAAGGAGTGCTTTCTCATGAGAAAACAATTCCGCTCTCCTCTGGTCGTGGGCTTGATCGCCCTGGTAGCCCTGCTGGTGGTTGCTCCGGCCATCGCCCTGGCGCAGCATTCCGGCACGCAGGACGATCACTCCGGCGGCATCCCTGTCTTCGATCACGTCTACATCATTATGATGGAGAATCACAGCACCCCGGATATTATCGGCGACCCCAACGCTCCCTATATCAACTCGCTGGCAAGTACGTATGGTTTTGCCGCCAACTACTTTGGTGTCACGCATCCCAGTTTCCCCAACTACCTGACCGCAACTTCTGGCAACAACTGGTATATCAACTTCGACCCCAGCACCCTCCAGAGCGTAGACCACACCAACATCGTTGATCAACTGGAGGCGCACCATCTTTCCTGGAAAGCTTATATGGATGCAATGCCCGCCGGGCAGCCGCAGGCCAGCACCGCTGATGGTCGCTATATCATCAAGCATGACCCTTTCATCATGTACACCGATATCCAGAATAATCCGGCGCGTGTAAACAATATCGTTCCGCTGACCCAACTCAGCACCGATCTGAAGAGCGGCCACGTGCCCAACTATGTCTGGATTACCCCCGATCAATGCAACGATATGCACGGCATCGGCGGGGCCAATTCCCCCTGTCCCTTCTCCAACACCCAGGGCGATGCCAATGACCAGGCCCTGATTCACGACGGCGACAGCTTTGTGCAGACCTGGGTGAGCGCCATCATGCACTCGCGCGCCTGGACCGACCATTCTGTCATCTTCCTGACCTGGGACGAGAACGATTTCGCCCCCACGCCCAATACCGAAGATTACATTAACGACGATGGCTGCTGCGACAGCCCCATCCTGCCAGCGGGCAGCCAACTGAGCACGGGCGGCATCTGGCCGGGCGGCGTGCTGGGCGGTGGCGAAATTCCCATGATCGTCATTGGCAGCAAAGACCTGGTGAAGCATGGCTTCACCTCCAACGTGGCCTATAACCACTACAGTATGCTGAAGACGATTGAGGATAGCTGGCATCTGGCGCATATCGGCATGACCAGCGATGACCAGCAAGTTCAGTCGATGAGCGACTTCTTCAGAGACGACGACTAGGCACGGTCCCCCACCAGACAAGCATGCCCAGCGTTTCGCTCGGGGCCGAGCGAAACGCTGGGCATGCTCGCTTTCAGCAATCAGCGCGGCAGCATGGGGAAATCTCAGGGCAAAGTCCTGCCCTCCTGCGAGAGAGCCTCTGCCGTTGGCGGCACGCGCCGCTTTGGAGCGTGCCGCAGCAGGAGGCCAACCGCGCAGCAGCCTGCCGCGAGGCCAAACAGATAGCCCGCTATCGTGTCGGTGAGCAGATGCGCGCCGAGATACAACTGCATCAAGCCGATGCTGAAAAAGATCAACAGCGCCGCGCTCGTCACGGGCACGCGCAGCGCCAGCGGTTTGATATGCCGCCAGCACAGCCAGGCGATCACCACGCCCAGAAAGCTGCACCGCATGGCATGCCCACCCGGGTAGCTGCTGAAGTTATCATTGCCACCGAAGAGGTCAGGCTGCCGGGCAAACACATGCACCTGCTGGACCACCTGCGATGAAATAGGGGGCAGCTTCCACCACAGGCCCGCTGCGGCTTCCAGATGAACCGAATGAGGCTGCCCCTGGAGTTGCGGGCAAGAAAGCGCTGCCATGCCGTAACTGACGGCGCGCGGAATCGGCTGGGTGAAGATGCTTTTGCCCACGACTTCGCAGACCAGGCAGGCAATCAAAAGCAGCAGCAGATAGAGCAGCACAGGCCAGCGATAGCCGAGCAGCAGGCAGGCGGCCACGAGCAGAATCGTGAGCAGGAGGATGATCGAAGGGTTGCCCAGGTTGCGCCACTCATAGAAGAGACAATCCACGCGCGTAATCGGACGCCCCAGGAGCGTTGCTTCAATGCTTGTCGTGGAGGCGGCGAGCGCTCCGGTGGTCAGGATGGCGGTATAAGCGAGAAAGAGCAGCAGCAGGGCGGCGGCCAGCGCAAACCAGCGCGACGCTGCTGCCTGCCGTTTCTGAACGACGGGCGGCAGAGGTATATGTTCAAGCGTGTTCATGCGAGATTTTGGCATCCATCTTTCACTAGAAGGGTGAGGGGTCTCTCATTGCAGTATACGGACCAGCTATACACCGGGGTTGAGCGTTGGCTGTCATTCTGCCCAAAAGTATCATAGGAGACCTTGACAAAATTATGGTTTAGTTCTAAACTATAGACAGCAACAACAATGAGGTGAGGAACCAGCGTGAAGCCACTCGCGCAGAAACAAACGGGAGCCGTGCTGGCCTGGATGCGGCTGGCCCGCGTCTTTCAGAAGGTGGACCGGGCATCGGCAGAGCATCTGCGCGCCTGGGGGTTGAGCATCGCCCAGTTCGATGTCATCGCGCAGGTTGGCTCAGCCGAAGGCATCACCCAGCAAGAGTTAGCCGATAAGTTGCTGGTGACGAAGGGCAACATCTGTCAGCTTCTGGACCGGCTGGAGCAGCACGGGCTGATTCGCCGCCGCCAGGAGGGTCGGGTGAATCACCTTTTTCTCACCGACGCGGGAGCGCGTCTGTACCAGGAAACGGTGCCCGCCCAGGAGGCATTCATCACCGAACAATTTGCCACGCTCGCGCCCGAGGAGCAGGCACAGCTTCTCGCGATTCTGCGCAAGCTCGACCACGCGCTGGAATGAGGTAGACGTTTTTTTAGCGCGAATAGTTTAGTTCTAAACAGTTGGATTTTTCAGACAACGAGAGGCGAGACATGGACAAGACCATCCCCGGCATTCATCACCTGACGGCCATTGCCAGCGACCCACAGCGCAACCTGGATTTCTATACCGGCGCGCTGGGTCTGCGGCTGGTGAAGCTGACCGTCAATTTCGACGACCCCGGCACGTATCACTTCTATTTCGGCGACGGGCAGGGCCGCCCTGGCACCATCCTGACCTTCTTCCCCTGGCCGAGCGCGCCCCAGGGCCAGCGCGGCACCGGCGAGGTCACAACGATTGGCTTTGCGGTCCCCGAAGGCGCGCTCGGCTATTGGGCCGAACGCCTTCAGCGTTACGGCGTCAGCGCGGCGGGACCAGAGCAGCGCTTCGACGAGCAGGTGCTCTCGTTCACTGACCCTGACGGCATGCAATTGGAACTGGTGGCACGGCGACGGGCCGCGCTGCACAACGGCTGGGCTGAGGGAGCGGTACCGGCAGAGTTTGCCATTCGCGGATTTTCCGGCGTGACGCTCAGCGAGATCGATCATGAAGACACTGCGCCGCTCTTGAGTCAGGTCATGGGCTTCCGGCCCACGCGCCAGGAGGGCCACCGCTTCCGCTATGAAGTGGGCGAAGGCGCTGACAAGGCATTTGTCGATATCGTGGAAGAACCGGAGACTTTGCGCGGTCGGCTGGCGGCAGGCAGCGTGCATCATATCGCCTGGCGTACCTCCAACGATGAGCAGCAGCTTGCCTGGCGTCAGGAACTCTTGAATCAGGGCTTGCACGTGACAGCGGTGCGAGACCGCCAGTATTTCCACTCGATCTACTTTCACGAGCCGGGCGGCGTGCTCTTCGAGATTGCGACGGACCCGCCAGGCTTTGCCACCGACGAAACGCCGGACCAGTTGGGCACACATCTCAAGCTGCCATCCTGGCTGGAGCCGGAACGGTCGCGGCTGGAAGGGGTCTTGCCCCGGCTGCGCCTGTCAGGGCTGCCGGTAGAGCAGTAGTCACAGGCGCGGGCGCGAAAGGTCTATCTGGTATGCGTCGCCGCCTGGGGATGCACCACCAGCACGCCCTCTTGCGCCCGCTGGAGGGTCACGGCGCTGTTAATCAAGCCGATGTGCGTAAACGCCTGGGGATAGTTGCCCAACTGCGCGCCGCTGGCCGGGTCCACTTCCTCCGAAAAGAGGCCCAGGGGGCTGGCCCAGCGCAGCAAGCCCTCAAAGCGTTCACGCGCCTCGTCAACTCGGCCTAGATAGCACAGATTATCGATCAGCCAGAAGGCGCAGGCCAGGAACGCGCCCTCTCTGCCCGGCAGGCCATCATCGGTGACCATATCATCAGATGCCACGCTTCCGGCGGGGCGATAGCGATAGACCACGCCATGCGCGCCCGCCAGCGTGCGCAGGGTAGCCTCGATGGTGTTGTGGATAAGTGGGCTATCCGGCGGTAAAAACTTCACCAGCAGCAGGCGCAAATTGGCGGCGTCGAGCGCGTCGTTGCCATATGCCTGGGTAAAGCTCTGCAATGCCTCGCTGTAGCCGTGCTCCAGAATATCTTGATGAATGGCATCGCGGGAGACTTCCCAGCGAGCAGCGTGATTATGATGCTGATAATGGCGGGCCAGCTTGCAGGCGCGGTCGAGCGCCACCCAGCACATCACGCGCGAATAAACGAATGCCTGCGGGTCGCCGCGCACCTCCCAGATGCCGCGGTCAAGCTCTTGCCAGTGGTCGATGACGTAATCGGCCACCATCGAGCAAAACGACCAGAGGTCGCGGCAGCCGGAGATAAATGATGGCAGCCGAAAGCCTTCATGGCGCAGATATGTATAGCCGGTGTCCAGCAGCTCGCCGTAAATGTCAAGCTGGCGTTGCAGCGCCGCGCCGTTGCCAATGCGCACGGGCCGCGACCCTTGATAGCCTTCCAGGTGATCGAGCATGTGTTCATCCAGGAGGCCGTCTGTTTCACCGCGAATGCTGTACATGATGCGCACGTCATCGATGCGTTGCAGATGCAAATCGTGCAGGAAATGAAAATAGTTGCGTGCCTCTTCGTAATAGCCCAGGTTCGCCAGCGCCGCCAGCGTAAAGGCGGAATCGCGCAGCCAGGTATAGCGATAGTCCCAGTTGCGCACCCCGCCAACCCATTCCGGCAGCGAGGTTGTGGGGGCCGCGACAATTGCCCCGGTTGGCTCGAAGGTGCAGAGCTTGAGGGCCAGCGACGAACGCCGCACCGCCTGCTGATAGGGGCCATCGTAGCGGCACTGCTTCGACCAATCCAGCCAGTAGCGCTGCGTTTCTTCCAGGTCGCGCGCAAAGGGATGGCGGGCCAACTGCCCCAACAGCCGCTGCGCTTCGGCGCGATCACGCGCGTAATTCAGCGCAGCAATCAGTTGATCGCCCGCCTGCAAGGGAGCGCGCAGATGCAGCGTATGATCGGCCTGTTCCAGCGCCAGCGGGGCTTCTGCTGCATGGTCGTGGGCACTGGCGACGATACGGCGAACCAGCAGCGCCAGATAGCGATCACCCGCCCAGAGCAGCGCGCCGACAGCATCGTTGGCAAGATGGATGAGTTCAATTACCGCCGACTGACGGGCGTAATCAAAGGTCGCTTTGAGCGTCAGTTCTACCTCAACGCTGCCCTCCAGGCAGGTTGCCATGCGCTGAAGGCGATGGGCCGCCGCCACATCGTTGCCCATGTCGCGCTCAATCGCCGAGGCCAGCCCTTGAGACACTCGCGAGAGGAGGGCCACACCCATATGACGCACTGGATGCGCGGATGGGCGGCGTTTGCGAATGGGCATAAAATCCACCAGGCGCAGCTTGCCGCTGGGACCAGCGAAGGTTGTTTCCAGAATATTGGTCCCTGGCTGATAGACCATGGTTGCCTGCGCGCCCTCCGACAGATGCAGGCGAAAAAAGCCGCCCTGGTCGGCATCCAGCAGGCGGCAGAAGATCGCCGGGCTGTCGAAGTGGGGCAGACAGCACCAATCAATCGAGCCATCCGGCCCAATCAGCGCGGCGGTGCGGCAATCGCCAATCACCCCGTAATCGCTGATGGCCCGATAGCGCGGCTCCTCGCCGCTGGCGACGCTCGCTGTCACCTGCTCCGTCCGACGCATACCGCTTTACCCTCTTTCTGCCGGTTGTGAAATTGGCCTCAGCGCCAATCACACTCACTGCTTACATCATACTCCTGAGGTAAAAACCTGGCAAACGCCATGCCAATTTTTTAATCACACCTCGCTTTGCGCGGGCTTGGCAGACGCGGCGGTGTGGCGCAGCACCCAGAGCGAACCAGCCTGAACGGTCAGCGCAGCCAGAATGGAGGCCGCAAAGGCCGGGGCCAGGCCGACGCGCTCGATCAAGAGCGCCAGCACCAGAAAGAAGCTGGCAAAGGCATACAGGCCCATCAGCAAGCCGCGCAGCACACCAGCCGCGGCGGCTGGCCCCTGAAGCCGATGCGCAAACGTGGATAGAATGGAGACATACACCGGGAACGTAGCCAGCAGCCCACTCAAGCGTGGGCCAAGGGCAGGCGCAGCACTGGTGAGCAGCAGAACAATGCCAGTAGCCAGAACCATCCTCAGGGGAATGTCCCAGCGCGGCGGCGCTCCTTTCGCCAGCGGCTCTCGCGCCCGCAGGTCAGACTTTTGCTCAGTTTCGGCGCGCGGCGGCATCAGGCGCAGCGCCAGCGACAGCGCCACGAGAATCAGCGAGAAGAGCAGCGCCAGCGGCAGCACGAGGTATTGAAGCGCGGCCAGCGGGCCAAGAAAGGCCAGGCAGCTTATGCCCAGCGTGAGCGGCCAGCCAGCGCGGCGCGCCAGCCAGGCATAGGTCAGGCAGAATGTACATTCGGCGAACGTGCCGGTCAGTGTGCCAACGACAGCAGCGGCGGCAAACGCCGCGCCATGGCTGAGCGCCAGAAAGAAGGCGACCGGCCCAGAGGTCAGCGGCAAGCCGACCAGCCAGCCGCTCACCGCTGGCCCCCAGCGTCGCCCGGCCAGGCTTGCCACGCCGATCAGCGCAGGCGTCAGAATCAACTTCAGAATCAAGCTATCCATCAATCCAGCACTCCCTGCCTCGTCGCAAGGTAAAAGAAAGGGCACAGCGTCTTTGCTGTACCCTTGTGCATAGTGCTTGTGAGACAGCGCCCGTTACGGCACCGCCGTCCAGATCACCGCGTCCACGCTGCCCACGTTATCAACCTGGTCGGGCTTGCCGCCGTCGGGGTTGCTGATGGTCACGCCCCTGGCGCTTGCCAGGGCCACGCGCAGGCCATCTGGCGACCAACTGAGCGCCGTCGCTGCACCCGCGCCAGAAAGCGGCTGGCTGTTCCCGGCAGCGCCAGCCACCCAGGAGTGACCATTCGCCACATACAAGACGTACTGGCCGTCGGGTGACCAGGCTGGCGCTGGCGCGAGCGCGACATTCGTCGCAATCTGGCGCTGCCCCAGCAGCGGGGTCCAGGTCCACAGAGCGCCCGTCATTGACCCGGCCTCAGCCACGATATAGAGGGCGCTGGAGCCATCCGGCGACCACTGCACCGCAGCCACATGCCCTGGAGCCAGCCCATTCACTGCCGAACCATCGGCGTGAACAGAGCGCAGCCCAATGCCCACCTGCCCCACCAGCCAGGAGCCAACATCTCCGGCCTGCTGGCTATAATCAACCGCGCTGAAAAGCGCGCCGTTCGGTGTCAGGCGCGCCAGATGGGGCGTCTCGCTCAACCGATAAGACCACAGGCCATCGATCAGGTTGCCGCCAGCCTGTTTAGCGCTCCAGGTAATCATCGGATTCAGTGTATCGCTGGTCCAGAACAGGCCACCGACCACATCGTTGGCCGCGCCCTCCGGGGAGGCTTGCGACTCCAGCATCTGCGCCGGGGAGCCATCGAAGGCGACATCCCAGATGCTGGCCCCGCCCTTGCCGGTCAGCACGTACGCCAGATTCGAGCCATCCGGCGCCCAGGCTGGCAAGGAGGGCAGTACATCAGCGCTGGCCGGGCCACTGATGGACCGCGCCGCCGAACCGTCGGCATTGACCACCCACACGGTTGCGCCCGCACCATCGCGGTCAGCGATGAATGCAAGCTGCCGCGCATCGGGCGCCCAAACCAGCCCCGCCAGAACAGCCTGCCCTTCAGCGCTTTGCCAGAAGGCCGCCAGGTTCGTGCCCTTGGGGGCCACGCTGCCAACGGCCTGGTCGTTGCGGTCATCGGTCTGGATGATATGCAGCGTGCCCGTCTTCAGGTCGATATAGGCCAGGTGATGGGTGCCATTGGGGCCAACTGCTGGCGCAACAGCCCAGCCAGGAGCCACCGTCACCGAGGTATCTGTCAGCGGGGAGCGAATCTGTGGGCCGTTTTCGGGCGCGCTCCACAGCCGCCCATCATGGAAATAGACGGCTCGATTACCAGCAGCCAGGGGACCGGGCACCGGCCCAGCCGGATCATACGTGGGAATGGTCGCAGCCGTCGGCTGTTTTTGCAGGGCGTTTTTCGCCGCTAACGCCGAGCCAAGGACGAGCACCAGCACCGCCGCCGCCACCGCCATCCTGATTGCCATCCGCTGCCAATCTATCCGCTGACTCTTGCGCTGCGCCGTAACGACCGGGCGCTGATGCCCATTCGTTCGCTCGCGGGCCAGCGGGCTGCTGGTGCGCAGAATCGTTAAGTGCGGAAAGTTGCCATTGGCGCTAATCGAATCTCCAACCGGAGCATCACCATTGCCGGAAGAGCGGCCATTGGAATGAGCCACGCCCGGCTGATTATACAAGCTAACTGCTCGTGCAATCTCCTGAAATTCGGGAGAAGAGAAGATGCGATCATGTAAGGCTGCCGAGGGTTCAACCCGGGGCAACTCAAAAACTAACCGGTCAAGATCAAGATCAGCGCGACAGGATGCGCAGTGGTTCAGGTGCTCCTGTACCTCTGCTCGGGTGGAGGGCATCAACTCGTCGCGCAGATACGCGCCGAGCAAGTCTCCAGCCCGATCACAATTCATGTCCTAACTCCTCCCTGTTCCAGCGCCCGGAAGTGTTCACGAAACGACTGCCGCGCACGGGACAGGTACATCTTTACGCCGCTCTCTGCAATACTCAAGGTCTGGGCAATCTCACCATAGGAAAAACCCTCTTGCGTATAGAGTAAGAGCGCGGCCCGATACTGGGCGGGCATGCGTTTGAGCGCGCCACGCACCAGTTCGGTGGTTCCAATGGTTTCCTGCGGGTCGGCGCTCTCCACGTCGGCGGGTTCGTGATCCAGGTCTTGCCAGGGCAGCCAGGCGATCAGCTTCCGGCGACGGAGCGCATCATAGGCCGTGTTGGTTGCGATGCGATAGAGCCAGGCAGATAACTTCAGGTTGGCATCCATCTTGGGTAACGCCTTAAACGCCTTCAAGAAGGTGTCTTGCGTCAGATCATCCGCCTGTTCCCGGTTCCCGACCAGATGATAGATATAATTGTAGATTGGCGTTTTAAATTCTTCGTAGATACGCTCGAAGGACCATGTGGTCTCCGATTCCACCCTGGTCATACGGCACGCGCCCCTTCAAAGATAGCTAGATAAGAGCATTACACTCCGCTCGGGCTATCAGCAGGCGCGCAGCCGTGCTGCGTCGGTCCTCCTGATAGTGAGACGGACAACACAGAAGTGGGTAACACGAGGCCAATAAAAAATGGCGCTGAAAAAAATGATCTTGACGGGTGCAATGGTAGCATATATCTGAGCTGTAACAAAGAAAAACGCCGGTTTGTAGGACTAAAGTCCTTCAAAGATGAGCAATGTGAGCGCGCTATGGCCCCTTGGGTAGGTCGGCCTCTTTGGAAGCGCTTTCCGCGTGGGTAATGAGGAGGTTCAGCACGGCGCGCAGTTCTTCCAATTTTTCGACGCCCCCCAGCAGCGCGGCGTACTCCTCCTCAATTTCTCGTTTGATGGCCTGCGCATCCAGCAGAAATTGCCAGCCAGCTTCAGTAAAGGTGACCAGCGTTGCCCGGCGATCAGAGGGATCATCCTGGCGGGCCACATAGCCATGCTGCTCAAGCTCCTCGACAAGCTGTCCCATCGACTGTTTGGTCATTCCAGCGCGTTCAGCAAGCACAGTGATGCGTGTGCCCTCAAGATCGAGATACGCAAGCAGGGTCGTATGGGCCAGGCTCAGCCCATGATGTCCCCGCAGACGCAGCTTCTCATTAGCGTGCAATGAACAAGCACGCGCCGCGCCTTGAAGCAGCCGTCCGATATATTTCTGCCGGTTTTCCGCCAGTTGAGCCACATCAATGAACGAGCGCATATCAGCCATCTCACTTCCCTCCTCTTGACAAAATTAGACAGGTAATCTTACTATATTGGACGGGTAAGCTTACTATTTAGGAAGACAAAGCAGTTTGCTCTCTTACGTTCCTATGAACAGCTTACACTATGTGAGAGGAGATAGAATACCTATGCCCGTCACACGCGCTGCTGACGCCCCGACCTTTACCCTGCCCGGTTTCCGCTTCGTTGGACTGACCGCACCCAGCCGCGGGGCCAGCGAAATCTGCACCTGGCGGCTCCATGTGGAGCCGAACACCTCTAGCGGTCCGGCCCACTGGCTGGACCATGAGGAGGTTTTCATCCTGCTGGAAGGGATGCTTCAGGCGGTCATCAACGACGAGCAGATCAGCCTGGCTGCCGGGGACGCGCTGGCGGTCCCGGCCCAGGCGCGCATCCAACTTTCCAATCCAAGTGACGCTCCAGCCCAGGCGCTGGTCTGCGTTCCGGCTGGCATGCGCGCCTTCAACGCTGAGCAGGAAATCGGTACCCCTCCCTGGGCGCAGTAATCAGCTTTCTTCATCGGCAACATGAGTCATCCCGAATTTTTTGCCAGACAGACCTTCTGCCAGCAGGCGAGTCTGCTGGAGAGTGCAGAAGCCCGTGGTAGCGCCGCCTTCCAGGCGGCCAAACGCTGGCCTGTCGCACCGGAGCGCGCTGGAGGGCCGCCCTCGCGGCAGCGCAGCGCTGGCCGCCTGGAAGGCGGCGCTCCGAAAGCTGATGCCGCGCTGGGCTTGGCCCCCAATATTCGGGATGACTCATGTTCTTTTCGGTCCTGCTTGTGTTTTAGCCTGCTATGTGAGAAGATAGACCTGACCCGCGCTACCCACGCGCTCTGGGCTATTGTATCCATTTGCTAAAGTCACACACAGCAGCGCCAGATCAACTATGACGAACGCTCCAGCCTTCCAAACGCTCTGGTGGGAAACCGAGCCAGCCAGCCAGCGCGGCGCATTGCGCATGATCGACCAGTCGCGCCTGCCCGATGAAGTCAGCATCCTCACCTGCCAGAGCGCGGAAGAGGTCGCCGAGGCTATTCTCACCCTCAAAGTGCGCGGCGCGCCCGCCATTGGTGTTGCGGCGGGCTATGGCCTGGCGCTGGGGCTGCTCGGCGCGTCGCAGGCCGCGCTGGCAAGCCGCGCGGCTGCTCTAGCGCGGGTCGAGGAAGTGGCCGATTTGCTGCGCCGCACGCGCCCCACGGCGGTCAACCTGCCATGGGCGCTGGAACGCATGCGCGCCGCTGCGCAAGCCGCGCTGGCCGCTGGCTGTGCGTCCGCTGAACTGCCGGAGCGTCTGCTGGCGGAGGCACACGCCATTGCTGGGGAAGATGTCGAGGCGTGCCAGCGCATGGGCGACTATGGCGCGGAACTGATTCATGATGGCGACACGCTGCTGACGCATTGCAACGCGGGCGCGCTTGCCACCTCGGGGCGAGGCAGCGGGCTAGCGCCAATTACCGTCGCGCACGCGCAGGGCAAGCGCGTGCAGGTCTTCGTCGATGAAACCCGGCCCGTCTTGCAAGGCGCGCGGCTCACCGCCTGGGAGTTGCAGCAGGAAGACATCCCATTCACGCTGATTGCCGACAACATGGCGGCGCATTTCATGCGCAAGGCGGGCATCAACGCCGTCTTCGTGGGCGCTGATCGCATCGCCGCCAACGGCGATGTCGCCAACAAGATCGGCACCTATGGCCTGGCAATTCTGGCCCGCGAGCATGGCATTCCTTTTTATGTAGTCGCGCCGCGCTCCACCATCGATCTTTCGCTGTCTTCTGGCGAAGAGATCGTGATTGAGGAACGCTCGCCCGACGAAATTACCCATATTCGCGGCGTGCGCATCGCGCCGGAGGGCGCGCATGTCGCCAACCCGGCCTTTGATATCACACCGCAAGGCTATATCACCGCCATTATCACTGATGCTGGCATCGCCCGGCCACCGTTCGACCAATCGCTGGCAACGTTCGTCAACGATTTTCGCGCAGCCCGCACATCTGTAAGCCAGGATGATGTCACTGTAGTCCAAGACTGATGAGGCAGACGAGGCAGACATGGAACCGGAACTTCAGGATGCAATCACCCAATATGTGCAAGAAATGCTTGGCCCTGAAGGGCTGCTCTATGCCAGCACCATCGTTGCCAACTGTAAGATGCTGGCCGTTGACCAGGAGGGCATCGACCAGGACGCGCTGGTCATGGCAGCCTATCTCCACGACATTTCCACCGGCGTCTATGGCAAGGAAGAACATAACCGGCGCTCGGCAGAGATGGCGGGCGCGTTCTTAAAAGAGTGGGGGGTGCCCACCGAGCAGGTGGCTACCGTCCAGGCCGCCATCATGGTGCACAGCTTCGCCGCGCCATCTGAAGAGCGCGATCTGGTGCCCATGGAGGGGCAAATCCTCTATGACGCCGATAAACTCAGCCGCCTGGGTGGGCTGGCAATTGTCACGTCGCTGATCGAACTGGGCGCAAAATACCCTGATCGCACCTTTACCAACGAAGCGCTCGCGGCCATCCTGCATCACATTGAAGAGCGTTACGTCGAACTCTTTCAATCGCTGTACACCGACACGGCCAAAGAACTCTGCCGCGATAAGTTTGGGCGCACGCTGGACTTTCTGGATGGCGTGCTGGAGCAGTTGACCGGCAGTTCCGAGGTATAACCTCTATGAGCGGCACACGCGGCGCAGCACGAACAAGGAGAAACAGCCAGCATGCTACGCGGAGAGAAAGTGACGCTGCGCGCGCTGAAACGCGAAGACCTGCAACGGCGCTGGGCGTTCGATAACGACCCCACCTTTCACCTCTGGATTCACAACGACCCCTGGGAGCCGCTGTCGCTGGAACGCGCCACCGCGCAGTTTGAAGCCAGCCTGGGCACGGCAGAACGCAATGGCCCTCAGTTTGCTATCGAAGCAGACGGAAAATATATCGGCCACTGCCTGCTCTATGGCTTCGATCACACCGCGCATGCCTGCGAGTTGGGCATTGGCATCGGCGACCCGGACTATCGCGGGCGTGGCTATGGCCGCGAGGCGCTGCAACTGCTGCTGGATTACGCCTTCCGGCTGCGTAACATGTATAAAGTGTCGCTGACCGTGAGCGGCGATAACGAGCGCGCCATCCGGGCCTATCGCGCCTGTAGCTTTGTCGAAGAGGGTCGGCTGCGCCAGCACGTCTGGGGCAGCGGCGCGTACCTTGATCTGGTCTGCATGGGCCTCTTGCGCAGCGAATGGGAAGTGCGTCATTAAAGGAGTATGTGCTGAGATATGGCAATTCTTGTGGTTGGCTCTATCGGTATCGACCTGCTTGAAACACCTTTTGGCCGGGCCGAAGATGTGCTGGGCGGCGCGGCCTCGCATTTCTGCGCGGCAGCATCTTTCTATGATACCGTGGATATGGTGGGCGTCGTCGGCACCGACTTCCCACAGGCATATCTGGACTATTTCCGCAGCCGGGGCGCAGACATCGACGGCATCCAGGTCGTGGAGGGCCAGACGTTCCGCTGGGGCGGGCGCTATCATCTGGACATGAATACCCGCGACACGCTCTATACCGAACTGGGCGTCTTCGCCGATTTCCATCCCACCGTGCCGGAGAGCTACCGCAGCGCGCCGATTGCCTTCCTGGCGAATATTCACCCATCGTTGCAAAACGAAGTGCTTGAGCAGGCGACAGGCGCGTACCTGACTGTGCTGGACAGCATGAATCTGTGGATTAGCACCACTCGTCCGGAGCTTGATGAGGTCATCAGCAAGATCGACGTGCTGCTGATGTCGGAAGAGGAGGCGCGGCAGTACGCGGGAACGCCAGGGTTGGTCACCGCCGCGCATAAGATTCTGGAGGGTGGGCCGCGTATGGTCGTCATCAAGCAGGGGTCGTATGGCGCGCTGCTCTTCAGCAAGGATGGCAGCTTTTTCGCCGCGCCAGCCTATCCGCTGGAGGACGTGCGCGACCCCACAGGCGCGGGCGACGCCTTTGCGGGGGGCTTCATTGGCTATCTGGCGCGCGCCTATCACGAGCATGGCGAGTTTACCGCCGTCGACTTCAAGCGCGCGCTGATTCACGGCAACATCATGGGGTCGTTTCACTGCGAAGACTTTGGCCTGAACCGTCTGAAGACGCTGACGCCGGACGAGATCACCACGCGCTACCGCGAGTTCTTGAACTTCACCCACTTTGACCCCGATTGGGTCAATGGGACCGAATAGCCTGATGACTACAGACATTCACGCCCATTACACGGTGCGCCAGACCACTGACAAAGCGGAGATCGCAGCTTTTCTGAACCGTGATCGCCTGTACGCCGGATACGCGCTGTGCGATCTGGAGGACGAGTATTTTGCCTCGTGCCAGTGGTTTTTGACCGTCGATGACCAGGGCGCGGCGCGGGGGCTGGCGATGGTGTTTGGGCGGCTGGACCCGGTGGTGCTCTTTGTGATGGGCGAGCCGGAAGCCGTGCGCACCACGCTGGAAAACGACCTGACCCCGGCGTATATTCAGCTTACCGCCCAACCAGAGCATCTACCAAAGCTGGAGCCGCGCTATCACCTGCGCCACGTGCGCGAGATGCTGCGCATGACCGTGCGCAAAGCCGACTTCCAGACGGCGCGGGAACAGGAGCGCGCCGAACGCCTGACCGTGGCTGATCTGGACGAACTGAACCGCATCTACCGCATGGCGGCGGCCAGCGCGTTTGCAGCCTATCAATTGGAGGGCGGCATCTTCTATGGCATCAAGGAGAATGGGCGGCTGGTCGCCACAGCGGGCACGCATGTCATCTCGCCGACGCAGCGCATCGTCGCGGTGGGCAACGTCTTCACGCACCCGCATTTTCGCGGGCGTGGCTACGCGCAAGCGGTCACCGGCGCGGTGACCGCGGAGGCGCTGCGCGGCTTTGGTCCCGACGAACCCGGCCAGCCAGAAGCGCTTGCCATCCTGAACGTGCGCGCCGATAACGCGCCCGCCATTCGTGCCTATAAGAAAATTGGCTATACTGAGGCCAGTCACTTTGTGGAAGCGCATGGCAGCCGACGCTGGGTATCGCGTCTGTGGATCAAGGGATGAGAGGACAGGATATGAAACTTTTGGCGCTGTTGGCGTCTCCTATCCTCTCAAAGAGAGACATCAGATGATATTCTACAGCGAGAAATACTTGTAACCTTCATAAGAAGGTATGATAAAACCATAAGGAGTATATACGTGACCACACCCATTAGCCGCTCCGGCGATGTCAAGGATCGCGGCCTGGCCCCGCGCGGCAAACAGCGCATCGAATGGGCCGCCAGAGAAATGCCGGTCCTGCGGCTCATCCGTGAACAATTCGCCAAAACCCAGCCCCTCAAGGGCGTGAAGATGTCCGGCTGCCTGCACATCACCACGGAAACGGCCAACCTGGCAATCACCCTCAAGGCAGGCGGCGCTGATCTGGTGCTGTGCGCCAGCAACCCACTTTCCACGCAGGACGATGTGGCTGCTTCGTTAAATGTGGACGAAGGCATCCCTACCTATGCCATCAAGGGCGAGGACGAACAGACCTATTACGAGCACATCAACCTGGCAATTCACCACGCCCCGCAAATCACCATGGATGATGGCTGCGACCTGGTGTCCACGCTGCACAAAGAATATCCCGACCAATACCTCAAGAACGTCATCTGCGGCACCGAAGAGACGACCACAGGCGTCATCCGCCTGCACAGCATGGAGAAAGAAGGTGTGCTGCGCTTCCCCGTGCTGGCCGTCAACGACTCCGATACCAAGCACCTCTTCGACAACCGCTATGGAACGGGACAGAGCACCATCGACGCCATTATCCGCGCGACCAATATCCTGCTGGCGGGCAAGACGTTTGTCGTCGCGGGCTATGGCTGGTGTGGCAGGGGCATCGCCTCGCGGGCGCACGGCCTGGGCGCAAATGTCATCGTCACCGAGGTGGACCCGGTGCGCGCCATCGAGGCCGCGATGGATGGCTATCGCGTGATGCCGCTCGTCAAGGCGGCGCAGGTCGGCGACATTTTCGTGACCGCTACCGGCGACCTCAACGTCATCAACGAAGAGCAGATCGCGCATCTGAAGGACGGCGCGATTCTTGCCAACTCCGGCCACTTCAATGACGAGATCAACATCCCCGCGATTGAGGCGCTGACGGTCAGCCAGCGCGAGGTACGCGATTTTGTCAAAGAATACGCCTTGAATGATGGCCGACACATCTATCTGCTCGCCGATGGCCGCCTGGTGAACCTGGGCGCAGCCGAAGGACATCCAGCCAGCGTGATGGATATGAGCTTTGCCAATCAGGCGCTTGGCGCGGAATATATGCTCAAAAACGCGACATCGCTTCAGCCAAAGGTATACACCATTCCACACGACATCGACCAGGAGATTGCCCGGCTCAAGTTGATCAGCATGGGCATCGAGATCGACGCCCTGACGCCAGAACAGCAGAAGTACCTGTCGTCCTGGGAATCGGGTACCTGATGGCGCGCCAGCAGCGTGTGAGATACTATGAACGTGAGAATTCCGAAGGGAGGAAGCGGGTTTAGAACAACCCCCAGCACACATGAGCAGTTTTATGACCAGCCCCAAGTCGTTCTTCACCAGTGAGAGCGTCACCGAGGGCCACCCCGACAAGCTGTGCGACCAGATCAGCGATGCCATTCTGGATAACCTGATCGCCCAGGACGAGAGCGCCCGCGTGGCCTGCGAGACAGCCACCACCACCGGCCTGATTCTGGTGTGCGGCGAAATCACCACCACCGCCTGGGCCGACATTCCGGCCATTGTGCGCCGCACGGTGGAGCGCATCGGCTATACCGACGCCCGCTATGGCTTCGACTACCGCACCTGCGGCGTCACCACCTCGATTGGCAAGCAGTCACCTGACATCGACCTGGGCGTCTCACGCTCCAAGGAAGCCAAGGAGCGACAGACCAGCGGACAGCTAACCGATGAAGAACTGGAAATTGGCGCGGGCGATCAGGGCATGATGATCGGCTTTGCCTGTAACGAAACCCCTGAACTGATGCCGATGCCCATCAGCCTGGCCCATAAGCTCACCCGCCAGCTTGCCCATGTGCGCCGTCTGTCCACTGATGGCACTGGCCCCATGCCCTGGCTGCGCCCGGATGGCAAGAGCCAGGTCACGGTGCAGTACGACCACGGCAAGCCGGTGCGCGTCGATACGGTGGTCATCTCCACACAGCATGCCCCGGAAGTCTCGCAGGAGCAAATCAAGCAGGAAGTGATCGAGCACATCATCAATGCTGTTATCCCGCCTGAACTGTTGGACGAGAAGACCGTTTATCACGTCAATCCCACGGGCCGCTTTGCGGTTGGCGGGCCAATGGGCGACGCCGGGCTGACCGGACGCAAGATCATCGTCGATACCTACGGCGGCATGGCCCGCCACGGCGGCGGCGCGTTCAGCGGCAAAGACCCCACCAAAGTTGACCGCTCGGCGGCCTATGCCGTGCGCCACGTTGCCAAGAACATCGTGGCGGCGGGCCTGGCTGACCGCTGCGAGATTCAGGTGGCCTATGCCATCGGCGTGGCGCGCCCGGTCTCCATCTTTGTGGAGACGTTCGACACCGGCAAGGTCGATAACGATACGCTGGTCAAACTGATTCGCGAGCATTTCGACCTGCGCCCGGCGGGCATCATTCAGGCCCTCAACCTGCGGCGGCCCATCTATCAGCCCACCGCCGCCTATGGGCACTTCGGTCGTACCGACATCGACGCCCCCTGGGAGCGGCTAGACAAAGTCGAAGACCTCAAGCGCGCCGTTGGCGCTCCATCGAGCGTGGCCGCTGGAGGCACCGAGCACTAGCCGCGCAATTCCAGAACGTTTTTTAGCCCGATCTGGCGAAATGTTTCGCCAGATCGGGCTTTTTTACGGGAAACGTGCCCCACAAAATGCCCTTGAAATGCTGCGCTACCATCTCAGAGGGATGCTGTCACTTGCATTAAGAAGGAGGCAGAAACGCATGGGCACAGCTATTCTTACCGGTTGGTCGGATTCAACACTGGCAGACGCCATTGAGGCCAACTTTGAAGCGTGGTGGAGCTACTTTCGCCACGCGCCCCAGGCCGATGTGCATGATGAGCCTGAACTGCTCTGGACAATCAGCGGAATCCCCATCAAAGAATATAATGGGGTGGCGCGCGCCAGGTTTGCCCCTGAGCGCACGTCAGAGGAAATCGATCAGCACATCACGCGCATACAAGCCTATTTCAGCGCGCAGCAGATGGGCATGCAGTGGATCATCGGACCCTCGACCCGCCCGACGAACCTGGGCGAGCGGCTGGAGCAGCACGGCTTTCTTTCCCAGGGCAGCGCGCCGGGCATGGCGGCCCAGCTTGAGAGGCTGCCAGCCAAGGTGGCAGTGCCACCCCGGCTTGAGATCATCCGCGTGTCCAATCCATCCCAGCTAGAGGAGTGGGCGGCTGTTGCAGGCCAGGCGTTTGGCGAGCCTGCCGAGATACAACAGGCGCGGTTTGCGGTGCATGCCGCTTTCGGCTTTGCGGAAGATGCGCCCTTGCAGCGCTATCTCGCGCGCCTGGATGGTCAGCCCGTTGCCATGTCCGAATTGTTGCTGGCAGCGGGGGTCGCGGGTATCTATGATGTGGCAACCGCAAGACAAGCGCGCGGGCAGGGCATTGGCGCAGCCATCACGCATGCCCCATTGCTGGCGGCGCGAGCGCGTGGCTATCGCATTGGTGCGCTGGAAGCCTCGCCGATGGGCGAGCCAGTCTATCGCCGTTTAGGATTTGAGGAATACTGCCGGTTCATGGCCTATGAGTGGGAGCCAGTTGAGGGAAGGTGACATGCTCCCCAGCCCTAAAGGGCTGGGCTTCTCAGTTCATCACAGCGGCCAACGCCACTGCTCCCTGACGGGCCTGCCCGGCCCGAAGAATGTTTAATGCCGCGTTGGTGTCCCTATCCAATACCAAGCCACAGGAAGGGCAGGCATGGGTGCGTACCGACAAACTCTTGGGGACACGCTCGCCACACCCGCTGCAATCCCGGCTGGTGTACGCAGGCGGGATGGCTTCCACTCTCTTGCCAGCATACGCTGCTTTGCACGAGAGGATGGTGAGAAACTGGCTCCAACCGGCGTCATTGATCGACTTGTTGAGACCCGCCTTGCGGCTCGTTCCATTCTGGAGATAACCACCGTTGCCGTCTGGTTTCGGCTTGGGGCGGATACTGAGGTTCTTGCTTTGGATGGCTTCGCGATAGATCACATCGTACTGCCGCACCAGGGAAAGCGCGATTTTCTGGTGGAAGTCCCGGCGTTGACGGGCGATTTTCTGGTGCTTCTTGGCGAGCGACTTCACGGCCTTCTGGCGCCTTTTGCTGCCTTTTTGGCGTCGGGAGACTCGGCGCGGCGCCCGCTTCAGTGCCTTCTCGGCTTTGCGGTAGTAGCGCGGGTTGGCGACGAAGGTGCCATCGGCCAGCGCCAGAAAGGACTTGAGGCCCACGTCGATGCCTGTCTCTTGCCCGGTCAGGGGCAAAGGCTGCGTCGGCACATCGGCGCAAGAAAAGCAGGCGTACCAGCCATCAACTTCTCTGGAGATGGTGACCGTCTTGGGCATACCCTCTATCGGACGATGGAGGCGAATGGGGACACGGTCAATCTTAGAAAGCGAAAGGATACCTCCATCCAGGCGCGCTCCATTGCCATACTCGCCATAGGTAAAACTGTGGTAGCGGTCCCGTCCCTGAAACCGTGGGTAGCCCGGCTTTTCACCTGCCTTGACGCGGCGGAAGAAGGCGGCAAACGCTTTGTCCAACCGCTTCATGACATCTTGCAAGACGTGGGCGTGAATGTCTTGATATTCTGGCCGCAGCGCCTTGATGGCAGGCAGATCACGCTTTTGCTCGTAGTAGCCAATGGACACCTGACACATGCTCCAGGCTTCTTTACGTTCTGCGAGCGCCGCGTTATACAGTTCTCGACAGCGCCACAGCGTCCAGTCTAGTTTCTGCTCTTGCTCTGGCGTTGGGCACAACTTAAACTTGTAGGCTTTGCGGCGCGTCTCAGTCATGCGGCTGTTCCTGCTGTTTTAGGTAGGTTTCAATGGCAACCAGTAACTCCCCCGTCAGGGAGCGATGATGCTGCTTTGAAAGCAGCCGCAAGCGTTCCATCAGCGTGCGCGGCAAGACAAAGGTCATCTTTTGTTGCTGGCGTTCTTCTGTATTCATACCAGTGTTATACCATAAAAACAGGCGAAACGTCAAGCCTGCCTGCGGCAGCACGCCCTTGACCCCATGTCTAAAGTCAGGGGGCTGCAGGCGTGTTCCGCTCAGGCACTTGACACCAGCGAGGTACGCATGCTAGAGTCGAAGCAGGCGTCACAGCACACCCAACAGACCAAAACCCCTCATTCATAAGGAGGAAGCGCCGTCGGGGCTACCCCGGTGGTCAACCAGTTATGCAATCAGATTCCTTCCAATCCGGCCCTCCAGGCGGTGGCAGCGACGACGAATTGCCAACCGTTCGGGTGAGGCCCTCTGACCTGGGATCAACTCCCACGCCACCGGAGCAGCCCGGAGCCTTTCCGCCCGCGCCACAGCCCGACTTTGGCGCGCCGACTTCATACCCGCCAGCGGGTTCCGGCGCAACGCCGCAGTATCCGCCGCCAGGCGCGGGCTTTCAACCACAACCAGGGTTCGGGCCGCCGCCCGCGCAGCCTGCTTTTGGCACGCCTCCGCCACAAGGCTACCCGCCGCAGCCTGCCTTTGGCTCTCAACCGCAACCGGGTTTTGGCACACCACCCCAGCCAGGATTCGGCACGCCACCGCCGCAGGGCTATCCGCCACCAACACAGCCAGGCTACGGCGCGCCGCCACAGGGCTATCCGTCGACTCAGCCGAATTTCAGCGCCCCTCCGCCGGGGTTCAGCGGAACACAGCCAGGGTATGGCATGCCACCCCAGGGCTATCCACCGCAGCCCGGATTTCCTCCTCCTGGTGGGTCGTTCAGCTCACCACCCAGGAAGAAAGGCCGGGGCGGCTTGATCGCCATCATCACCATTATCGTGATTGTGGTGCTGATCATTGGCGTGGTGGGCGTGCTGGCGCTTGGCAAGAAACCCAACAGCACCACCGGTTCCTCTTCAACGCCCACGGTAGCCCCCTCGCCAACCTCAAGCGTGCCAGCGGGCTTCCAGAAGTTCAGCAACAGCCAGTTCAGCATTGAGTATCCAGGTGACTGGACAGCAAAGTCAGGCTCAAGCGGCGAAGAAGATTTCACGAGCCAGGCTGGGCAAATCTTTCAGATCATCGTTCAACCCGGTCAAGACCAATCGGAAATCGCCACCTTGCTGAGCACCCTCTGTTCGATCTTCGGGAAACCTATCGGCTCGGTAACCACCGTCGTGATTGGCGGCCAGCCGTGGCAGCAAGAAACCTGTGGCGACAACGGCAACCCTACCGGCACTGTCGAGGCTACCCTCCATCAAACCTCGGTTTTCTCCATCGATTACGCCTCACTGGGAGGCACCTATACGGCGGACAAGCCCCAATTCTTCACGCCCATGGAGCAGAGCTTCGCCTTCGCCAGCTAGTGAAGCGCTAGGCTCACGAAGGGCAGATGCCCGGTCTGCTGGAGCGCCAGACAGAGGCCAGAACAGCGTGTTCTGGCCTCTCGTTTTCTCTTGTCGAGCCTGATAGGCCATGCTAGAATACGCACAGCGAGAGCCAGAGATGTGCGCTGCCTGCCATGGACGCCTGCACTGAGGAGGGAACAAGCGTGCCCGTCGATCATCCACCAGGCCAGGCGGACAGCGCGGCGCTGCTGGGCGCGAACCAGGGCCGCGCGGTGACCATTCCCAGGCGCTCGCTCTGGGGCCTCATTTCCATCAGCATCTTCTGGCTGGCCTTGACCTTCCACTGGACCGCCTTCCTCATCATCATTCTTCCCAGCCAGGTGGAAGCGCTGCTGGCCCACAGCTATCTGCAAAGCCACGCCTTCGATCAAACCGCCCTCAACGCCTTTGTCAACAACAACAAAGCCGTTGCCCTGGCGCTGATCTCCAGCCCCGGGCTGCTGGTGGCGCTTGTCAGCAATCCGCTCTTTGGCCTGCTCAGTGACCGCACGCCAGGCCGCTGGGGCCGACGCCGCCCCTACATCCTGGGCGGCACGCTGCTCAACATCGTTGGAATATTCCTCATGCTGGCAGCGCCCAACATCTTCACGCTGATGTTGGCGCTCTGCCTGGTGCAGTTCGCCAACAACGCCGCCGCCGCGCCCTTCCACGCCTTCCTGCCTGATCTGGTCAACGAAGATCAGCGCGGGCTGGCCGCCGGAATTATGGGCTTCACCCAGGCTTTGGGCCTCATCGTGGGCACGCTCTTTATCAGCCAGTTGCTTCATATCGATCCCGTCTTGCATGCTGCCAGTGCCAGCGCGCTGCACGCCGCGCTTTCGGCGTACAACGGGCAGCTTTTGGTGTCCTACAGCGTGGTGGCCGTCGTGCTCTTCGTCTTGATGCTGCTGACCATCGTACTCGTCAAAGAGCGGCCCTGGCAGCCGCCCGCACTTGACACGGCAGCAGGCGGCGCTGGCGCGCGAACTGCTGGCGCAGCCTGGCTGACGCGCTATCGCCAGCAGCTACGCGAAGGCGCGCTGGCGCTGGCGCTGGTCATCGTCGTGCTGGTGGTCTCGCTTGCCGCGCTGCAAGGCGTGGGCCTCAGCTTCGATGTAAACGGCGCGCACCAGGCGCAGAGCAGCGGGCAACCGGCCAGCGACGCTGCGCAGCAGGCCAACATCGCCATCAATCTTGTGCTCATGCTGATTCTGTTGATCGTCACCGTCTGGGCCGCGCGGCTTTTCGACTTCCGGCCACAGCGCGACCCCGATTTCGCCTGGGTGGTGGGCACGCGCCTGCTGATGATGCTGGGCATCAACACGGTTCAGGCATTCCTGCAATATTATTTCCACGACGTGCTGGGCAGGCAAGATCAGGAACTTCAGGCGGGCTACTTTGTCACCGTCGTCACGCTGGCGGGCGCGCTCACCACGTTCTTTGGCGGCTGGCTTTCCACGCGCTATGGGCGCAAACGCATGGTCTATCTTTCTGGTGGCTTGATGACCGCCGTTGCCGTCCTCTTCATCGCGGTCAACTTCCTGGTCGTCAGCGGCACGCTCAGCCAGAATGCGGGCCTGTTTATCGCGCTGGGTGCCGGGGCCATCTTTGGGCTGGGGTACGGCGCGTATCTCAGCGTTGACTGGGCGCTGGTAGCCGATGTGCTGCCTTCGGCGGAGCGCTACGCCCGCGATATGGGCGTCTGGAACATTGCCCTCACCATTCCCCAGGTGATTGCTTTTGTCATTGGCAGCATCGTGCTCAGCCTTGCCATCTCGCCCGCCTTCCGCTATACGCTCCTGTTCGTCACATTCATCGCCTACTGCCTGGCCGGAACCGTCACCGTGCGCTATATTAAAAAGATCAAACGCTGACAAAGTGGGGTATCGGGCAACAAGAGAGAGGCCGCGTTCGTAAGCGCGGCCTCTCTCTTTTGCTCATATGCTGATTGCCGTCAGGCGGAAGGCGCGGGCACCGAGGCGAAGACATTTGAGTAGGTGGGAATCACCTCCCAATTACTCAGCGGCCAGAAGACCACCGTCGCCTTCCCAATAACATAGTCTTTGGGCAGCGGCCCCCAACTGCGCGAATCGTCGCTGTTGGGGCGGTTATCCCCCATCACAAAATACTCGTTGGGCTTGAGCGTGATGGTGATGGACACATTTTCCGGCGTGACGATATACGGCTCATGCAGCAGGACGCCATTTACATAGACCTGGGTGGGATTCACCACTACCTTATCCCCAGGCAAACCAATGACCCGTTTGATAAAGTCCTGCGTGGGATTCAGCGGATAGTGGAAGACGATGACATCTCCGCGCTCCGGCCCGTGAAAGAGATAGGCCAGCTTGTTCACCAGCACATACTCGCCCGTATGCAGGCCGGGCTGCATGCTGCTCCCTTCCACACTGAAGGTCTGGACCGAGAAGCGAATGGCAACAAAGATCACGACAGCCAGAACAATGGTCTCGATAATCTCACGCGCCAGATGGGCGCGCCGCCGCGAAGCCGAGGCACGCTGGCGCCGCATCGGACGGGGCGGCGGAGGTGGCTGCGCGTCGAAATCATCCCAGCCCTGCCCTCCACGCCGGGACGGTCCTGCTGACATCTGTCCCCCTCCATATCCCCCGCCCGCATAGCCTTGCTGGTCGTCTTCCCACGTAGGATCGTCATCGGCAGGATTGCGCTGGGAATAGCGATACATGCAGTCGTAATCCTCTATGTGGCACAAGATCGCGCCACTCTGCTACGCGGCTGGAGATTGTTTCCGCATCTTGCTATCCTACCAGCCAGCTTCTCGACATACGCGCAGAACTGCCAGCATGCCGCTGGGCGCTGCGTTCACTTCGCCCATTATAGCACAGGGCCATTGGAAGCGCCCTCCGGCAGACATCGGGTAGTCAGAAGGTAATGGTCTGCGGCTCCAGCGTGCGGTGCGGCCAGAGCTTCAAGCCATGCGAGAGCATGTTGCCGAAGCCAATCATGCAATGATCGGCAATCACTACCCCATCAAGCTGGCAGCCAGAGCCGATGGTACAACCGGTCCCCACCAGACTATTGCGTACCTGCGTCACATCGGTCTTGATGGTGGCATCGACCTTGATCGGCTCAGAGGTCGGCAGCCCAACGCGCACCTGCTCCCAGAGGACAGCGCGCTCAAGATGAACCCCTGGCCCTATTTCGCAGCCATCCCCCAGGACCACCGGCCCCACCAGGCGCGCGCCTGCGCCCACCACGCAGCGCTTGCCCAGCACCACCGGCCCGATCAATTCGGCGCTGGGGTCAATCTCGCAGCCAGGCCCCACCCAGACCCCTTGCACGCGCTGCTCTCCCTCGAAGCAGGCGGCAATCTGCCCTAACAGCATATCGACATTGGCCGTCTTATATTTTTCTGGCGTGCCAATATCCAGCCAATAGCCCTCGGAAGGATAGCCAAACAAGGCGTCGCCCTCACGCAAAAGATGCGGAAAGAGGGCCTGTTCGAATTGATAGAACTGATTGGGCGGCACCAGGCGCAGCGCGGCTGGCTCCAGAATATAGGTGCCCGCATTGATCAGGTTGGTCGTAATGCCTTCCAGCGACTTGGGCTTCTCAATAAAGCGCTGGACCCGCCCGGACTCATCGCAGTCCACCAGGCCGTAGGCGCGCACATCCTCCACCGGCGTCAGCGCAATGGTGCCCAGCGCGCCGTGGGCGCGGTGAAAAGCCAGCATGGCCCGCAGGTCCAGATCAGTCAGAATATCGCCGTTCAACACAAATACTGGCTCATCACTGGTCAACAAGCCCTGCATTTCCGCGTTCTTCACCGCCCCGGCAGTTCCCAGCGCCTGCTCCTCGGTGACATACGTCAGATGCACGCCAAACGCGCTCCCATCCCCAAAATATTCCTGGATAATGCCGGGCAGGTAACACATGCTCAAAATAATATCGTTCACGCCGTGCGTTTTCAGGTGACGAAAGACATGCTCTATAAAGGGGCGGTTGGCGACGGGCTGCATCGGCTTGGGCCGATGAATGGTCAACGGTCGCAAGCGTGTCCCCTCACCACCTACCAAAATCACTGCTTTCACGTTGATACTCCTTGGTACAAGGCCGAAGCTGATCGCCTCGCCTGGCAGAAGGGCCGGATGGTTGTCTTCTACACCTTCACTATGCATGATTTATACCACGTGCATATAGAGACGGGTAGAGGCAGGGACAGGCCACATCTATGTTCTGCTTCCATTGCTTTGTGTTCTTACTAGAGCAGCCGGGCAATTCTGCTGAGGGCGGATTACACCATACTAGCAATCCAGCAAGCGTGACGAACACGTCAAGGTAGGAATTTTGGGGGGTCTGTGGAAGGAATGCAGGCAGCAACAGAGGGATATGCTATACTTGCAGCAGAACGCCGCCTCACTCCCGCAGCAGAGTCAGGCGGACAACTCTTCGTACGGGGGTGCACGATGCAAGCGATGGATTTTCTAGCGCACCAGATCGCCCAGGGACATAACTATCATCCCATGAGCGAGCAAACGACCATCGTTGTGGTGGAAACGCGCCCACACATCGCTAGCCTCATCAAAGAGGCGCTGGAAGACTCCAGGCTGGTCGTCGCCCTGGCAAATACTATTGATGATGTGCAGGTGGCGCTCTCCCGGCGGCGTGGCTTTGCCTTGCTGCTGGTGAATGTGGGCGCGATCTCCAGCCAGAGCTTCAGCCCGCAAACCCGCTTCGGGCCATCGGGCGCGCTCGGCACCCTCCAGCGCATCTCCAATGGGCAGCCGCTCTGGCAAGAGATTGGCGGCCACGCCTCGCTTCAGCGCGTGCCCATGATCTGCTTCAGCAGCGATGGCATGGGCGGTCCACCAGGAACCATCACCGTCAAATCCCCCCAGGACTTTCAATTACTGGCCCAACGGGTCATCAACTATCTTAATCCCCTGGCCGAAAATCCCATGCTGCGGCAGTTGCTTGATGAAGATTGTCTGCCCTCGCTGAAAGGCTCAGTGGAAGAGGTGCCGCTGGCCGATCTCTTCCAGTTGTTCAAACTGGGCGGCCATTCCGGCATCCTGCTGCTGCGCGAAAGCGGGCGGCTGGCGGTGATGGGCCTGGTGGACGGCGAGGTCGTTCATGTCTTTGCCGAGGGCGCGTCGGGCCGCGAGGCCATTTATCTGCTCTTCAACTGGAAGGCGGCGCAGTTTGCCTTTTATAAAGACCTGACGCTGCCGGAGCGCACCGTCAACGTCAGCACCGAACATCTGGTGCTGGAAGCCTCGCGCCGGGGCGATGAATCGCTGGAGATGCGCAACAAAATCCCGTCGCTGCGCACCTTGATCTACCGCGCGCCGCGCCTCACCGATACACTTTCCACGATGCAGCTTCCGATGGCCGAATGGCGCGTGCTTTCTGTGATTGGCCGCCGCAACACCGTGGGCGACATCATCAAATTATCGGGCATGAGCGAGTTCAACGCGCTCAAAATGCTGGATTCACTCCTGACCCGTGGCCTGGTCATGGTCGGCGAAGAGGCAGTCAGCAAGAATACCGGTTCGCTCAGCGACACCGCCCGCGCCATGCTGCCGCGCACCGCCTCTCAGTGAGTGAGCGCCAGGGATGCGGGTGCTGGTTGGGCCAAAATCTGTTACCGATTTCACTCCCCCAGAGTTAATAGTAATAGGGTCAGTATGACTTTCTTTGTGGCACATTATTCGCGGAAGATGTGAAAAACTTTGTAAGCAACCTGCGCCTCTATCTCTCTGACCAGGAGTAAAACGTTCGTGTTGACACTATTGGGAATCCCTCCAGCAGTGACGCTTCTGTGTGGATTTGCTCTCGCGCTGGTCCTGTCTTTTCTCTTCACCGGCCTCATCGGACGGCTGAGCCGCCGCATGGGCTGGCTGGACCAACCAAGCGAGCGTCGAGTCCATCGCGTCCCGGTTCCCCGGCTGGGTGGGGTTGCCATCTTCCTGGCCTTTGTGCTGACGGGGCTGCTGGTATACTGGCCGGGCAGCCTGCATGAAGCGCTCGCCTACGCGGGCTTTTTACCGGCGGCGCTCTTCATCACCGCAGTGATGGCCTATGATGACGTGAAAGGATTGCCGCCGGGCATCAAACTTGGCCTGCAAACCGTGACGGTCGTCATTCTCATCCTGCCTGGTCTGCTGTTTGGCAACGCGCAGGAACACGGCGCGATTATCGCCTTCGTGCATAACCCGCTGCACTTCGCCAACGCCAAAAATGTGCTGAGCCTGAACATCCCCCTCCTGCTGGCGCTGCCCTTCACCTGGTTCTGGACCGTGGGGATGATGAACACCATCAACTTCGTCGATGGTCTGGACGGCCTGGCCGGTGGCATTACCATGATCGCGGCGGTGGCCCTGATGGTGGTGAGCGTGCTGCTCGGCCAATATCTGGTCGCCGTCCTCTGCGGCATCTTCGCGGGCAGTGTGCTGGGCTTCCTGCCGCATAACTGGAATCCCGCCAAAATCTTCATGGGTGACAGCGGAGCGATGTTTCTGGGGCTAGCGCTGGCGGTCCTGGCAAATATCGGCGGGGCAAAGTTGACGACGGTGCTGCTCTTGCTGGGCATTCCGGTGCTGGATGTTGCTCTGGTGATTCTCCAGCGCATGCGCGGCGGGCGCGGCGCGATGCACTATGACATGCGCCATCTGCACCACAAGCTGCTGGCAAGCGGCTTTACCCAGCGCCAGATTGTGCTTATCTACTACAGCCTCACCGGCTTTTTCGGCTTGCTGGCGGTGCTGGCCTTGATTCTCCCCGATGCCTTCCCCATCGTCTCGAACATCAGCATCGTGGGAGCCAGCCTGGCTCACCTGATCGAACTGGTGCTGGTCGGATTGGTGATGGCAATTATCCTGGGCATCGTCATCCGCCGCCACAAACCTAAGCAGCCGGTATTCTCTAACCCCACGCCCACCCCAGAAGGCGGCGTGCGAAAGGGCTAATACGCTGAATAGCTCGCCAATGACATGCAGCCACTGCGGAAGGGCGCTTGACGCGCAAGCGTGGGAACTGGGCGCCTGTCGATATTGCGGGCATGGCCTCCCCGATCAAGCCCAGCCGCAGCAAAACGTCTCTTCCACCTCCTGGAGCGACACCAGCAGCAACAACAACCTCCCCACCGAATTTGGCCCGCTCACCGTGGCTCCTCCCGACGCTTTTGCGCCAGCGCGGGGCACAGCGCCGTTCAGCGTTCCCCCATCGGCGGCAAACGTTCCGCCGCCAGGTGGACCGTTACCACTCTATCAGCCAGTTTCCGCGCCCGCTCGGAAAGGGCGGGGAAAGACGCTGGCGCTGGCAATCGTCGCGGGGGTGCTGCTGCTCGTTTTGATTGGCGGCGGGCTGCTCTTTGCGCGTGGCTTCAACAAAGCCCCCGCTGAAGCGCCCACCAGCACGCAGTCCTCTGCCGCAGCCGCGCCCAGCCCCACCGCCAGCCCGACACCAACGCCCATTCCAACCACTGCTTATCGTGACCCCACTGGCCTCTTCAGCATCTCCTATCCTGGCGGCTGGACCCAGGCAGCCTTTTCCCCTCGCGGCGTTCCATTTCCACTGCCGCTGAGCGGCGTGCGCTTCAGCGGCGGCCAGGCAGAGTTTGTCATCCTGACCGGCCAGGAAGCGCCCCTGATGCCAACTAACGGATTGGCCGCCCAGGCCGATGACACGCTGCTGGGCACGATGAACGCCAGGAACATCAGCAGCGCTCAGCCAGTGCAGATTGGCGGGCAGACCTGGACTGAAAAAAGCGCCGACACCAGCGGCGGCAAACACACCGTCATCGCCTCGATCAACTTCCATCAGCACATCTACTCCCTCTGGTACAACGCTCCGGCCAGCGAGTTCAGCGCCGACGAGCAGCAATTCTTCAACCCCATGATCGCCAGCTTCAGCTTCGGAGGCTGAAAGCCATCAGTTGCCCTGCCTGAATACGCGCCCGTTTCATCGCGGCGGATGTGTGAAGTCGCCAACTCTCTTCAACCAACATCCCCTTATCTTGTAGTTCCTGTGCCAGAATTTCCGCATAGCCCCAAAGCGCATCCTTATCATGCCCAAATGCCACCTCACCCGCCGGTTTCCAACCAGTTTCAGCGGCGTCTTGCTGGCAACCCTCGTACCCACCTTCGCCTTTGGCCCCATTGCGGGCGTCTTTGTGGACCGCTGGGACAAGCGGCGCACCATGCTCTGGATGGATGCCATCCGCGCCAGCCTGATCGCCTTGCTGCTGCTGGCAACCAACATTGTGCCGCTGCCCTTTTTGCCTGGCGGGCATCTGCCGCTGGGTGGGCAGCTTGCCGCGATCTATGCCGTCGTCTTTCTTGCCAGCCTCTGCACTCAACTCTTTGGTCCGGCGCGCATGGCGCTGATCGGCGATATTGTCGATGATCCGCATCGCGCGCAGGCCAGCGGTATGACGCAGTTGACGCAGAGCCTGGCACTCGTTATCGCGCCGCCGCTGGCTCCCATTCTGCTGCTGACCGTTGGCCCGCAGATAGCGCTGCTCATCAACGCGCTTTCTTTCGCCTGTTCCTTTGTCATGCTGCTGGCCGTGCGCGCCCCACAGGCAGCCATCAGCCGCCAGGCCGGAGCGCGCCCCGGCTTCCTGCGTGAACTGATCGCCGGGTTACAGTTCTCGGTGAAAAACCGGGTGATCTTGACGTTACTTATCACCGTCAGCATCATCATGCTGGGCGGGAGCGCCCTGAACGCGCTGGACATCTTCTTTGTCCGCAATAACCTGCACGCGCCGGTCACCGTCTATGGCTTTCTGGCGACGGTACAGGGAGTGGGGGCCATCATTGGCGCAATTGCCGCCGGGGCGTTCGCGCAGCGTGTGGGGTTGGTGCGCACGCTCACCTGCTCGCTTTTGCTTGCCAGCGTCGCCATTCTGGCCTACGCGCGGATGAGCAGCTTTGGTCCGGCGCTGATTGTCATCTTCCTGGGCGGCCTGTTCCTCGCCATGGTGAACGTCCCAGCCGGGCCGCTGCTCCTGCGGGTGACGCCGCGCAGCTACATTGGGCGCGTCACAGCGACCCTCAATCCCACCAGCGCGCTGATGCAAGTGCTGGGAACCACCTTTGCTGGATTCCTGGCAAGTAATATCTTGTCAGACTTCCACGCGCAGGCGTTGGGGATGACGTTTGGCCCCATCGACACCATCTTTACCGGCAGCGCCATGCTGGCCGTGATCGGCGCAATCTACGCGCTGCTGCGCCTGGGCTTCACCGATCCGCCAGCCGTAAGCGAAGAAGTTCCTGAGACGACGACAGCAGAGCCTCTTGTGGAATCGGCAACCGTCGGGTAAACTGAGGCACAGCAAGAGCCGCCGTAAGCAAGATCACAGCTTTTGCACATGGCGGCTCTCTGCCAGGAAAGCTGGCTGAAGCAGCCAAGCGCAAGCCAGCGCCAGATATTGTCGGAACAGCGACAACAAGACGGAGGAATCGCATGGAGACCGCCGCATCGCCCACGTCTGCGAACAAGAAACCTGGCTTTCTCATCAACCGCAACTTTGCCCTGCTCTGGAGTGGGCAATCGATCTCCAACGTGGGCGATTTCGTCTTCAGCACCACGCTGGTGCTCTGGATTGCCGCCGTCATCGCCAGAGGGCAGACCTGGGCGCCGGTGGCAGTCAGCGGCGTTCTGCTGGCAACCTCCGTTCCTACGCTGCTGATTGGCCCGCTGGCGGGCGTCTTCGTTGATCGCTGGAATAAGCGCCGCACGATGCTGGCGATGGACGCCTCGCGCGCCATTCTCATCGCGCTGCTGCTGCCGGTGGCTATCGGAAAGTTTCCCATCGTCGAACAGCTTGGCGCAATCTATACCATCGTCTTCCTGGCAAGCGCCTGCGCCCAGTTCTTCAACCCGTCGCGCTTTGCGCTGATCGGTGACGTTGTGGACGAGCCAGAGCGCGCCCACGCCAGCGGCCTGAGCCAGACCACCTACAGCCTGGCCGTGATTATCGGGCCGCCGCTGGCCGCACCGCTGCTCTTTACCGTTGGCGTGGAGTGGGCGCTGCTCCTCAACGCGCTCTCCTTTGTTGCCTCGTTTCTGGCAATACTGGCGGTGCGCATCCCGTCGTCCGCCAACGGCGCGGCAGCCGCGCCGCACGGCAATTATTTTCAGGACTTCAGCGCGGGGCTGCGCTTCTTTTTCCACAACCGCATCCTGTTCACGCTCTTCATCACGATCATCATCGTCATGCTTGGGGCCGGGGCCATCAACGCGCTCAGCATCTTCTTTACCACCCAGAACCTGCACACATCCCCCAACTTCTACGGTTTTCTGGACACGGCCCAGGGCGCGGGAATGGTCCTGGGGGCCATCCTCGCCAGCATCTTCGCCCAGCGTATGGGCGTCGCGCGCCTGTTCTGGCTTTCCATCGTCGCGCTGGGGGTGGGCCTGCTGGCGTTTGCCCGCTTAACCAGTTTTGCCCCGGCCCTCGTCGTGCTCTTCCTGCTTGGAATAGCGCTGGCGCCCGTCGATATTGCCGCCGGGCCATTGATCTTGCACGCGACCCCGAAAGAGTTTGTTGGGCGCGTCATAGCGGTCATCACCCCAACCAATGCCCTGGCCTCCATGGCCTCGACCGCCATCGCGGGCACACTCGCCAGCACCGTCTTGCAAGGCTTCCATGCCACGCTGTTGGGCGTCTCCCTTGGCCCGATTGACACGATCTTTACCGGCACCGGCATCCTGGTGGTGCTGGGTGGACTCTATGCCATGGTCGGCCTGCGCGGCGTGACGCTTGCCGGAGCCGAAGCCTCAGAACCAGTGACAGCAGCCAGCGAGGGGGCGCCGCAACCGGCAGCCGAGCCAGGATGAGCGCACACCTACAGTGAGGGGCGCGCCAGCGTCAGCCCCCACACCTCCCTGGCTCCTGCGATACATAGTGTTTCGGCGCAGGCGGCCAGGGTCGCGCCTGTCGTGCAGACATCATCGACCAGCAAAAGCGCTGCTCCTGCCAGCGCGGGATGATGGGACGGGCAGGCAAATGCCCCGGCGACATTCGCGCGGCGCCGGGCGTTATCCAGCCCCACCTGCTGCGGCGTGTGACGCGAGCGTATCAAGATATCCTCACGCAGCGGCAGCCCTATTTCCCGCGCCAGGCCACGCGCCAACAGCGCCGACTGATTATAGCCGCGCTCGGCCTGCCTTTTGGGATGCAGCGGCACCGGCACAACGGCATCGAAGCGCAGCCGGGCGCGGCCTTGCATCCTTTGCTGACAGGTCGCGGCCAGCAGACGCCCCAGCGGCGCGGCAAGCTGGCGTTTGCCTTCATACTTCAGCGCGTGAATCGCCACCCGCAGCGGGCCTTCATAGAGGCCCGTCACCCATAGGCCCGCCAGCGGCTCCAGGCCAGCGTCCCAGGCCGGGGCGGGCAGAGTCGCGGCCACGCAGGCCGGGCAGAACCAGTGGCCGCCGCGTCCACAGCCAACGCAGCGCGGCGGAAAGAGCAGATCAAGCAGCATCAGCGTTTATCATTGATCACATCGATCACCATGGCGCTGGCAAGGATGAGCACATCATCTTCGTTGGGCTGCACCTCCACCCCATAGCGTTCTGACAGGCTGAACCACTGCTTGGAGACACGTGCCACCTCCTGATCGGCGCGCATAAACGTATATTCATGGTTCCACGGGTCACCCTGCACGTCAAGCGACTCCGACTCCGCAACGTCTACCACAAAATGCTCGCTGAGAAAGCCCAGGCGTTTGGTGACGGTGGCGGCTTCGGAGCCATCGCGCCAGATGGTGTATGTTGGGCGCAGCGTCAACAGTTCCTGCTCGATGCGGGCAACCTCCTGCCCGCTCAGATCGCACAGCGACAACTTCTCGCCGAGGGAGAACAATTTGCTCGTAGCGAGATAGCAATCGTTTCCCTGGTCATCCTGAATGACGAAATCTTCGCCAAGGGAAAACAATTTCTCGCGAAGCTGATACAGCACCGGTATGACCCATCCTTTCGTATGCGCGCTGATACCCGTCACCCTGCGGCTGCTTCGCCGCGCCAGAAAAAACAGCACGGGATAGTGCTATCCCATGCTGCCTGGTAGAGATGAGTTACGGCCCTAGCTCAAGATGAGCTTTGCCCGCTGGAAACGCGCCAGCGTAAAGGCCAGCAGCACAATGTCCAGCACGGCCACCAGGCCAGCGGCCATCCACAAAATCTCATCAGGGGTGAACGATACGAAAAAGCTCTGAGGCAGCAACTGGAGCAGCCCTATCACCGCGAAGCCCACAATCAGCGTGCCAATGGTCAGCATCTGCTGCACCTGCCGCACGGTTGACATGCGCAGCGAGAGCAATATCCCTGCGCTGGCCCCCAATATGCCCACCAGCAGGCTCAGCAGCAGCGTGAAGAGCAGCATATCGACAGGATAGAAGACGAACTGCCCCTGTCCATGCGCCAGATTGTCGACGAGCGCGCCCAGGAAAAGGCCGATGACCATCACGCCCCAGCCATACAGCACCACCGTCAGCACTTTGCCAAACAGAATGGAGCGGTCAGGCATGCGGCTTGCCAGCAAAGTTTCCAGCGTATGTCGTTCGCGCTCGCCCGCGAAGGAATCGGCGACGATGGAGATGATGACGAAGAAGGCGAACCAGAGGAAGACCACCAGTTCAATCGGCGACAGCTCCATCCAGGCGAGTTTGCCCACCAGCGGCTCAAAGACGCCCAGAATGCCGATCAACAAGACCGGGCGAATCCAGGCCCGCCAGCCTCCCTGAAAGAGGGAGTCCTTCCATTCCTTCCACACAATTGTGAACATATCGCTCATCGCTGCTATTCCTCCATCAGCGTCAAGAAGACATCTTCCAGGCTCGCTGCGCCTTTGCGCACCTCTTCCACTTCCCCGCCATGGCGCACAATCAGGCTCACCAGCGGGCCAACTTCGCTGTCGCCCTTCAGCCCCAGAATCAGATGCCCATTCTGCACTTCGGCGCTGGCGACCTCTGGCCGCTCGCGCAGCAAGGCCAACAGCTCATCGGTGAAGCCATGCCCCACAATCTCCGCCTGCGGGCCGCCCTGCTTGAAGCGCAGTTCATCGGGATTGCCCAGCGCCAGCAGCTTGCCCTTGCGAATGACGCCCACCAACGCGCAGAGCCGCTCGGCTTCGGCCAGGTTATGGGTATTGAGGAAGACGGTGGCGCCTTCGCGCTTCACCAGCGTTGCCAGGTCATCGCGCAGCGCCGCCGCCGCCACCGGGTCGAAGCCAGAGGTTGGCTCATCCAGAAAGATCAGCGGCGGGCGATGAAACAGCGCGCGCGCCACGGCCAGCTTCTGCTTCATGCCACGGCTCCATTTGTTCACCTGGTCTTTGCGGCGGTCCCACAGGTCCAGGTGCACCAGCAGTTCTTTCGTCCGGGCGCGCCGGTCAGCCGCGGGCATATGATAAATACGCCCGTACAGTTCCAGGTTATCTTCGGCGCTCATGCGCTCATAGAGGCCGTTGAACTCCAGCAGCGACCCCGTGCGGGCGCGAATCTGGTCGGCCTGCGCGCGGCTGTTGAAGCCCAGCACCGTGGCCTGGCCGCCGGTTGGCTCCAGCAGGCCCAGCAACAGGTGAATGGTGGTCGTCTTTCCGGCTCCATTGGCCCCCAAAAAGCCGAAGACAATCCCGGCTGGCACCTCTAAGGAAAGATCGTCCACCGCCTGCACGCTGCCAAAGGAGCGCGAGAGATGCTCGGTGCGAATCGCAAGTTCAGCCATACAACTCCTTCTTTACGGTTCCAATTTATAGCATATTGCTATAAAAACTATACACGAGTCATCCGCAAAAATCAAGAGGTTTGATACCCCGCTCTTGACAGAAAGCCTTCTTTCGGCCATGATACGCTGCGGTGGCTGGGCCAGGGAAAACGCGCCCGAACCATGCCCGAATGGACCGCTCAAGCTGCTTTTGGCGAGGAAGAACGAAGAACTATGAACATGCTCGAAAACGGCGTCGATCTCTTTACGACTGTCAACGGCCTGCGGTTCCATTATGTGAAATGGGCAAGCGAGAGCGGCCCCGTCCTGCGGCAGCCCATCGTGTTAGTCCACAGCGGACTGGCGTCGGGGCATTGCTGGGATTTGGTGGCACCACATCTGGCCGAGGCCGGTTTCGAGGTTGTGGCCCCTGATCTGCGCGGGCGTGGACTCAGCGACAAACCACCATCCGGCTACGATCTGCGCACCATTGCCGAAGACCTGGGGGCGTTTATTCAGGCCCTTTATCCAGGGCAGGTGGCCGTCGTCGGCCATTCGTATGGAGGGTATGCCGCGCTGGCACTGGGTGCCATCTACCCCAACCTGCTGAGCAAACTCATCCTGGTGGATGGCGGCATATGGTCGGCTGAAGACGAACCCTGGGAGCAATTTGCTCAAGGGATGGAGGCCATCACCTGGCAATATCCCTCGCTCTCAGCCTACCTGGATGCACAGCACGAAGGCGCCGACCTGTTCTGGAGTCCGGAGGTGGCGCGCGCCCTGACCACCACCGTCCAGACCGAACCAGATGGCAGCGTGCGCGAATGCATGACGCCCGCTGCCTGGGAAGAAACGCTGCAAAGCATGTGGCGCTATCGCCCCACCTCGCTTTATCCACATATCATCTGCCCATCACTGGTCGTGGTCACCGAACTGCCCTCCAACTTCCCCAAAGAACTACGCAGCCAGAAGTTGGAGATCAACGAGCGCTTCCTGCCCGAAGCGATGACTGGCCTGCGCTGGAGCCGGGTGCAGGTGATGGAGCAGACCCATCACGAGGTTCCCTTTCATAAGCCCCTGGAACTGGCAAATCTGATTACATCGTTCCTGCGCACGGTCTGAGCGCGGCAGGCGCTACAAGTGTATGCGCGACGAAGGGTAGAACGTCGACGAGGCTAGCTTGCCAGCCCGCCCGCGATGCTGAGGGCATCCTCGAAGCCTTCATCGTGGCCGAAAGCTTCCAACTCAGCAAGCATCAGTTCGCTGCGCCCAATCGAATCCAGATGCACGGTGCGCGCCTGGCCCCAGGGCGTTCCATCAATGGTGCAAGACGTGGTGGCATGCTCGTGATCTGCCGAGCGGCGGATGACAAATACGCCGGTATGACCCCCATGTACGCTGGTGATGGTAACGGTGCTGAGTGCCCCTGCCACCATCTGCGAGGCCATCCAGGTTGGGCCAGCTTCGTGTTCGTCCTCTTGCGCCTCGCGCAGACTGGTAATCAGGGGCGGTTTCTTCCTGGCTTCGGGGACGCGCGGGCGAATCTCCACGGCGATCTGCGCGCCCAGGTCGGAGCGCAGCGCCAGATGATACACGCCGCCGTTCTGTTTTTGCTGGCCGGGCACGATAATCCAATTGAGTTTGCTCGCCAGCCAGCCGATCAGCAGCATGCCCTGAGCCGGATTCGCCACGCCCACCGTGCGCCCGTTCGCCTCGCTGCCCGCGTATTCGATGACAATCTGCGAAATGGCGCTCAGGTAGGGCTGGGCAGGCTTCATATCATAAAACTGGGCGACGAGTTCGCGCCAGGGAGCCAGGCGCTGCCAGTTCAGATCGCTCACCGCGGCGTTGAACTGGCGACTGCGTGAAAGCTGTCCCAGCCTGAGGAAGTACTGGCCGACGCTGGCAAACTCCGCCGAATCGACGATCATGCGATCACTGACTTCCGAGAGGCGCTCGAACACCTTCTGGTCCAGTGGGGGCACATCGGCCCACCAGGTAAAGACCGGCAGGTTGGCTGCCAAGAGCGGCAAGACCACCCCGGGCAGATAATCCACTGCCCGGCCTTTGGCCTCGATCTTCACCCGCTCGCTGACGTTCTGGCCCTGGCGCAGTTCCTGTTTGTACACGGAAAGGTCAATCCAGGCTTTCATCTCTTCTTGCGCCTGGTCCGGCTGCGCGACCAGAACCACGGAGCGCGCCGGATGATGCTGAGAGAGTTCATCTAGCGCGCTGTCCACTGCCTGGGCAGTGGCAGCGCGCTGAGTGAACACCACTAAATTCAGAACGCTGTTCCGCGTGGCCGGATGGCCGCCATTGGCCGGTGTGGCCGCCGTCGTCTCTTTCCAGAGCCTGGTCCATTGATCTTCAATGGCTTGAATTTCCACTGCCAACACGTCCTGCCCCGTCGGTTCAGCGTTCATAATCTCCTCCAGTCTCTGCCTCCGCGCTCCAGCAGCGCGTCGGCCTCTTTCGGCCCCCAGCTGCCTGCTTCATAGATGGGGAGATGCGACACAGGTCGATCTGCCCAGCCCTCCAGGATGCTCGTGCAGATGCCCCAGGCCGCCTCGGTTTCATCGCGGCGGGTAAAGAGCGTCGAATCGCCGAGCATACAGTCGAGCAAGAGGCGTTCATAGGCTTCTGGTGGCTCACCTGCAAAAGCCGAGCCATAGAGAAACTCCATATTCACGCCGCGAATGCGCATCGTTCCGCCGGGCACTTTCGCGCCAAAGCGCAGCGAAATGCCTTCATCCGGTTGGATGCGCAGCGAAAGCACATTGGGCTGCAATTCGGTGACGTTCGTGTTTTTGAAGAGCATGAACGGCGGGCGCTTGAACTCGATGTCGATCTCGGTTACCCGCTTTGCCATACGTTTGCCGGTGCGCAGATAGAAGGGCACGCCTGCCCAACGCCAGTTATCGACCTCCAGCTTCATAGCTACATAGGTATCCGTCGTCGAGTTGGGCGCAACGCCGGGTTCCTCGCTGTAGCCTGGGACGAGATGGCCGTTAATCCAGCCCTGCCCATACTGGGCGCGCACCGTATTTTTGCTCACCTGCACTAGATCAAGCGTGGGAATGGCGTGCAGCACCTTGACTTTTTCGTCGCGCACCGCGTTGGCCTCGAAGCCTACCGGCGGCTCCATGGCTGTCAGCGAGAGCAATTGCAGCATATGGTTCTGCACGATGTCGCGCAGCGCTCCAGACGACTCGTAATAGCCCGCGCGGCCTTCCACCCCCACCTGTTCGGCCACTGTAATCTGTACGTTGTCGATATAGCGACGGTTCCAAATCGGCTCGAAGATGCCGTTGCTGAAGCGGAACACTAAGATGTTCTGGACGGTTTCTTTGCCCAGGTAGTGATCGATGCGATACACCTGATCTTCGGCGAAGACGCGCAGCAGCTTGCGGTTCAGTTCTTTGGCGCTCTCCAGGTCATGCCCGAAGGGTTTTTCAATGACGATGCGCGTCCAGCCACCCGTCATCTCATCGCCATCTTGCGCGTCACCAGTATTGCCGTCATGGTGGTTGACATGATTGCGCCCGCGATGGGTGGCCGCTAGCAGATGGCCCTGGCCCTCTTTGTGCGCCAGCTTGGCCTGGCCGAGCCGCTGGATGATGTCGGGGTAGTATTCGGGCGAGGTTGCCAGATAGAAGAGGTGGTTGCCGTTAATGCCCCGCTCGTGGTCGAGGCGGTGCAGGAACTGGCCCAACGACTCATATCCGGCCAGATCGTGGAACTCCGTCTGGTGATAGAACAGGCCCTGCGAAAAGGTCTCCCAGACGGCGGGGTTCACGGGACGATTACGCGAAAACTCATTGATCGCATCTTTGACATACTCGCGCCACTGCTCGTTGGTAAAGGGGCGGCGCGCCACTGCGACTACCGAGAATCCCGCGGGAAGCGGATTCTCCAGCGCCAGGTTATACAGCGCTGGCAAGAGCTTGCGCTTCGTCAGGTCGCCAGTCGCGCCAAAGATGACCACGGCGCAGGGCTGAGGCGTACGCTCGCCACGCATCCCCGCGCGCAGTGGATTGGAAAGAACGGCGCTTTCGGCCATAACAACTCCTTCACGAAACGGATCGGGTCCGGCTGGCGGTTTCAGCCGCGCCCCGGGATGGCGAGGGTTACCCGGAGGCGCGGGGTTCCCCGTCAGCGCTACTCGCTTTTCACGGCGTGTCCGCCAAATTGATTGCGCAAGGCGGCAATCACTTTCGCACTAAAGGACTCATCCTGGCGCGAACGGAAGCGCTCCAGCAGCGAGAGCGTGATGATCGGCGCGGGGACATCGTGTTCCATCGCCTCCAGCACGGTCCAGCGGCCTTCGCCGGAGTCGGCCACCCAGCCCTTGATGCTTGCGAGCTTCGGGTCGGCCTCGAACGCCAGTTCCGCCAGTTCCAACAGCCACGAACGCACAACACTGCCCTGATTCCACAGGTGCGAGATTTTGTACAGGTCCAGGTTATACTGCGAGGCGTTCAAAATCTCGAACCCTTCGCCATACGCCTGAAGCATTCCATACTCCACACCGTTATGGACCATCTTGACCAGATGCCCCGCGCCATGATCGCCCATATAGCCGTAACCATCGGGCGGCGCGAGCGTCTTGAACAGCGGCTCGCAGTGCTCGAAGATCGCCTGTTCGCCGCCGATCATCAGACAATAACCCACCTTCAGCCCCCAGACGCCACCCGACGTGCCGACATCCATGAAGTGGAAGCCCTTCGCCGTCACTTCCTGCCCCCGGCGAACCGAATCCTTGTAATACGAGTTGCCGCCATCGATGATGATGTCGCCCTTGGCGAGCAGTGGCTCCAATTCGGCAATGTGGTCGTCCACCACCTGCCCGGCTGGCACCATCAACCAGACGATGCGCGGCGCCTGAAGCTTTTCGACCACCTCTTTGAGCGAGTACGCGCCCTCGACGCCGTGCCCCTCGCTCACCAGTTCGGTAGTCTTTTCAGCCGTGCGGTTATAGGCGATGACCTTGTGCCCGCCCTGCGACAACCGCCGGACCATGTTAGCGCCCATGCGCCCCAGACCGATAAATGCAACCTCCACCTAAACAGGCTCCTTTCAGTATCCAGGTGTTCGTATGGTAAGGACGCGGGCGGTTGTAACCGCCCGCGTCACAGTATCAGCCGCCCATCCCCACCAGCAGTTTGCTGCGCTTCTCTTCCAATGTCTTCATCAGCGAGTCGAAGGCGTCGGCAAACAGCTTGCCGCCCTCGTCTTCCAACTGGTCGGTCACCGCTTTGTAGCTGATGCCCGCTGCCTCAAGCTGCTTCAGTACCTGCCGCGCCTCGTCGATGCCCTCGGTCAAGGTCATTGCTACCTTGCCATGGTCTCGGAACGCCTCGATGGTCTGCGTCGGCATGGTGTTGACCGTCTCCGGCCCGATCAGTTCCTCCACATAGATGACATCGCGATAGGCCGGGTTCTTGGTGCTGGTGCTGGCCCACAGGCAGCGCTGCACCATCGCGCCCTTCGCCTTCAGCCGGGCAAAGCGCTCGCTCTGGTGGAAAATTTCCAGATATTTCTGATACGCCAGCCTGGCATTGGCAACCGCCGCCTTGCCGCGCAGGCTCTCCAGGTGCTCTTTTTCCGCGCCACTGGCCGTCTTGATCTTCTCTTCCAGCAGCTTATCCACCAGCGTATCCACGCGGCTGACGAAGAAGCTGGCAACCGAAGCCAGCTTGTCCACCGGCTCACCCCGGGCAACGCGCTTCTCCAGCGCGTTCAGGTAGGCATTGGCAACCTTCTCGTAATAGTCCAGCGAGAAGATCAGCGTGATGTTGATGCTGATGCCTTCGGTCAGGCACTGCTCGATGGCGGGCAGCCCTTCGTCCGTGCCGGGAATCTTGACATACACATTGGGGCGGTTCACCTCATCGTGGAGGCGATGCGCTTCGGCAATCGTGCCTGCCGTGTCGTGGACCAGATGCGGCGACACCTCGATGGAAACATAGCCGTCCAGGCCGTTGGTGCTGTCGTAGACGGGGCGCAGCTTGTCGCACGCCGCCTGAATATCTTCGACGGCCAGCGTCTCAAATAATTGACCCGCGCTTTTCTTGCCGTCGGCGCGAATCAGCGCGTTCAGCGCCTCATCATAGTCGCTGCTGCCGCCAATCGCTTTTTCAAAGATCGACGGATTGGAGGTGATGCCGGTAATGGCCTCGTCGGCAATCATCTGGTCGAGTTTGCCGGTGGTCAGCAGGTCGCGGCGGATGTAGTCCAGCCAGATGCTCTGCCCGGCAGCGTGGAGTTCTTGCAAAGGGTTCTGTGCCAAGGTGCTTGCTCCTTTCAGAATCGCACCAATCTCATACGTAATCTCTTCATGCTACTGTATTATATGACGGAACACCCTGCTCAGCGGCCCGCCTCTTCAATCTCGCTCACTTCCTTCAGTCGACGCACATGGCGCGCTTCGCCGCTGAACTGCGCGGCCAGAAAAGCGCGAATCAGGTCTACTGCCAGTTCGGGGCCGATGATGCGCGCGCCCAGGCAGAGGACGTTCATGTTGTCATGTTCCACGCCCTGGTGCGCGGAATAGTGGTCGTGGCAGACGGAAGCGCGGATGCCCTTCATTTTGCTGGCGGCCACCGCCGCGCCCACGCCGCTGCCGCAGACCAGCACGCCCCGTTCGGCCTGCCCATTCAAAATCGCTTCGCCGACGGCTCGCGAAAAATTGGGATAGTCGTCGGTTGGGTCAAGGTTGAAAGCGCCAACATCTACCGCTTCATGGCCTTCTTTGCGGAGTTCTTCCAGAATAAACTCTTTGAGGGGATAGCCCCCATGATCCATACCTACGGCTACGCGCATAGCCCGCTCCTTCTAGCAGTCTAGCTGTCAAAGCCTTCCCTGGCGGCCTATCGATAGACCAGGTGACCAGCCGCACCCTCGGGATGCAGGCCCATGATGCCATCTTCGCACTGGTTGCAGACAAATCCTGCCTCTTGCCCATTGAACGTGCCGCGATGCTCGTGCTCGCTGACACAGGGGGCAAACTGGAAGCGCTGGCGCAGGGCAGGCCGATCAAAGTAGCAGTCAAAATAGACCCACTCGCGGCAATGATTGCTCCACGCCTGCCCGCGAAAGGTCTCCGTGACCCCACGCGCCAGGATTTCTTGCTCCAACGCTCGAAGATGCTCACAGACCATCGCCCCTCCTCTTCCTATCGCCCCAGCATCCGCAGGGCATGTGCCGTGACGTTCTCAACCGTCAGCCCATATTTTTCCATCAGAGTCTTGTATGGCGCTGAGGCTCCGTAGCGCTCGATGCCCACCACCTCGCCATCCAGGCCCACGTAGCGATACCAACTCATCGGCGCGGCGGCTTCGACGGCCAGACGTTTGGTAATCGTCGGGGGCAAGACGCGCTGCTGATACTCTTTTGGCTGGCGGTTGAAGATTTCCATGCTGGGCACGCTGACAAGGCGCGCCTGCACGCCCTGCGCGGCAAGCTGCTTCGCTGCCTCGACAATCAGCGAGACTTCCGAGCCGGACGCCAGCAGAATAATATCCGCTTGCCCGTTGGGGGCGTCAGCCAGGATATACGCGCCCTGCTGGACGCCGCTGGCGGGGGCATACACGCTGCGGTCCAGGTGCGGCAGATTCTGGCGCGTCAGCACCAGCGCCGTCGGGCCGTTCTTGTGCGTCAGGGCCGCGCGCCAGGCTTCGGCGGTCTCGTTGCCATCGCAGGGGCGAATGACGGTGAGGTGCGGAATCGCGCGCAGCGCCGAAAGCTGCTCCACCGGCTGGTGCGTGGGGCCATCTTCGCCCAGGCCAATGCTGTCGTGGGTGAAGACGTAGATCACGCGCTGTTCCATCAGCGAGGCCAGGCGAATCGGCGGGCGCATATAGTCGGAGAAGATCAGGAAGGTCGCGCCAAAGGGGATGATGCCGCCGTGCAGGGCCATGCCGTTGAGCGCCGAACCCATGCCATGCTCGCGGATGCCGAAGTGCATATTGCGTCCGCCCGGCTGCGCGCCGAAATCGGCAATGCCCTTCATCAGCGTATCGGTGGAGGGAGCCAGATCAGCCGCGCCGCCGATCAGCGTCGGCAGTTTGGAGGCGATGGCGTTAATCACGCGGCCAGAGGAAACGCGCGTGGCAATCGCCGGGTCTTCCGGCTTGAAGACGGGCATGTCGGCGTCCCAGCCTTCGGGCAGATCGCCGCTCTGCGTTGTCTTCCACAGCGCCGCCAGTTCAGGAAACGCGGCGGAGTACGCCTCGAAGCGCTTTTGCCAGTCGGCCTCCGCCGCTTTGCCGCGCTCGATCACCTGGCGGAAGTGCGCCAGCGCTTCAGCGGGCACGTAGAAGTCTTGTTCCGGCCAGCCGAGGTTCTGCTTGGTCAGCTTCACCTCATCCGCGCCCAGCGGCGACCCATGCGCGCCAGCGGTGTCGTGCTTGTTGGGGCTGCCTTCGGCAATATGCGTGCGCGCGATAATCAGGCTGGGGCGCAGCGTTTCAGCGCGTGCCCTCTTCAGCGCCTCACTGATCTGGGGAATGTTGTTGCCATCGACGCGCTGCACATGCCAGCCATACGCCTCGAAGCGATGCCCGACCTCTTCGCTGAAGGCCAGTTCGGTATCACCCTCGATGGTGATGTGGTTATCGTCATAGAAAAAGATCAACTTGCCCAGGCCCAGGTGTCCCGCCAGCGACGCTGCTTCGTGCGAAACCCCCTCCATCAAGTCGCCATCGCTGCAAATGCCATAGGTGTAGTGATCGACGATGCTATGCCCTGGGCGGTTGAAGACCTCGCCCAGATAGCGCTCGGCAATTGCCATGCCCACCGCGTTGCCAAAGCCCTGGCCCAGCGGTCCGGTGGTCGTTTCCACGCCGGGCGTCAGACCATGTTCGGGGTGGCCGGGCGTCAGGCTGCCCCACTGGCGGAACTGCTCCAACTGCTCCAGCGGCAGATCATAGCCGGTCAGATAGAGCAAGCTATAGAGCAGCATCGACGCGTGCCCGCAGGAGAGGATAAAGCGGTCACGGTCAGGCCAGGCGGGGTCAACGGGGTTGTGCTTGAGAAAGTTGGTCCACAGCGTATAGGCAATGGGAGCCAGGCCCATCGGTGTGCCAGGGTGGCCGCTGTTGGCCTTTTGCACGCCATCAATGGAAAGCGTACGGATGGTGTTGATGCATAATGTGTCCAGCGGCGTCTGCGCTGGCTCGGCTGGAGTGTCTGTTTGGGGTGCTGTCAAATCGCATACCTCCTCAACATCAAATATCTTTTGTTCTTCGTCTATCATAGACCACAACGGTTTACAGAGCAAGAAGCCTTGCCCGTGCCTTTGTAAAACCCTTGTTAAACTCCGCAGCTTCCTCATTTTCTCATACGCTGGAAGCATACATACATACCTGGCGCGGCGGGGAGCCTGCTAACCTGTCTTGCAGGCAAAAGAAATGTTACAGGTTGTGGCTGGCGCTTGCTTCGCTTGCAGCCCACAGCCGCGACACTCGCGCCGCTGGGGCGAGGCAGATGCGCGAGAGCTTTTGCGCCAGGTGATCGACTCCCTCTGGCAATGAGGGCAAACCTCCTGGCCCAGTTATCGCTTTGTTTTCTCACACACCCGTAGAGAGTGTAGAGAATGTAGAGACTTTAGAATCTGCTTTCTCTCCAAAGAGAGTCTCTTCTCTTCCTTTTTGTATCTGTGATGGTGAACTCTCTACACTCTCTACACTCTCTACGGGATTGTGCCGCAGTGAATCAATGAAACGTTTCGCGCTTTGGCAAGACGAATAAACAGCAATAGAGGAGGTTACGCATATGTCACATACGAACATCACGCTCTATGGCACCCTGTGGTGCAGCGATTGTAAGCGCGCCAAAAAGTTCTTTGGCGAGCAGCGCGTTCACTATAACTTCGTCGATGTGGACAGCGACAAAGACGGCCTGGCCTATGTGGAAAAGGTCAATAACGGCAAACAAATTATCCCCGTCATTCTCTTCGAAGATGGTTCCACGCTCGTCGAACCTTCCAACGCCGACCTGGCGGCCAAGCTGGGCCTGCAAACCACCGCCAAGAACCGTTTCTATGACCTGATTATCGTGGGCAGCGGCCCGGCTGGCCTGACCGCCGCGCTGTATGCCGCCCGCGAAGGCATCGAAACGTTGGTCATCGAGCGCGGAGGCGTGGGCGGCCAGGCGGGCATCACCGAGCGGCTGGATAACTTCCCCGGCTTTCCGGAAGGCATCACCGGCAGCGAGTTTGCTGATCGGCTGCGCCAGCAAGCGGAGCGCTTCGGCGTCGAAATCCTCAGCGCGCAAGAAGCCACCGAGGTGGGCGTGGATGGCAGCTATCGCTGGGTGCGCACCGCCGACGGCGCGGAATATCGCGCCTGGGCCGTTTTGCTGGCGGTGGGGTCCACCTATCGCCGGTTAGGCATCCCCGGCGAAGAAGATTTCATTGGCGCGGGCGTGCATTTCTGCGCCACCTGCGACGGCCCGTTTTATCGCGGCAAAGAGGTGCTGGTGGTCGGCGGCGGCAATTCCGCCGGGGAAGAAAGCCTCTTCCTGACCAAGTTTGCCAGCCATGTGACCATCGCCACGCGCGGCGACGGCCTTTCGGCCAGCAAGTTTGTCATCGAAAAGGTGCGCGAAAATCCCCAGATCGACGTGCTCACCAACGTCATTCCGGCAGAGTTCAAAGGCGACTCTCACCTGGAAACCGTCGTGCTGCGCGACACGCAAAGCGGCGACACCCAGGAGATCAAGCCCAGGGGTGTCTTTGTCTTCATCGGCCTTCAGCCCAATACGCAGATCGTCAAAGACCTGGTGATGCTGGACGAGCGCGGCTTCATCGTCACCGATGGCATGCTTTCGACCAGCGTTCCCGGCATCTTTGCCGCTGGCGACTGCCGCGCCGACAGCACAAAGCAGGCGGCATCGGCGGCAGGCGAAGGCGCGGCGGTGGCCCTGGCGCTGCGCCGCTATATCGAGCCACTGGCAAGCGGCATGCCTCAACATGGCAAGTTGATGGAAGAACCGGCAATGGCCTAGCCCGTTTGACGATGCCGGGTGGGTGCGCTATACTTCCTGCGGCAAGGCGAATCATCGAGCGCTCTCGTGCTCAGCGCAGACGCATGGTTCGCTTGAAAGTAGGAAGCAATGGACGAGCAAGCGCGCCTGCCCGGAGACACGCCCGACGCAGCAGCCGCACAGCGCAACCTGCTGAAGGCTGATGGGTCAGGCTCCACGGCATCGCCGGAAGAGATGCGTCTGGTCGAGGCGCTGCGCAACGGCGACGAGGCGGCATTTATGGCGCTGGTCGAACAATATCATATGCCCCTGCTGCGGCTGGCGATGCTCTATCTGCCGGAGCGCGCCCTGGCCGAAGAGGTCGTGCAGGATACCTGGATTGGCGTGCTTCAGGGCATCCATCGCTTCGAGGGGCGGTCGTCGCTCAAGACGTGGATATTCCGCATCTTGATGAATCGCGCCCGAACCCATGCCCAGCGCGAAGGGCGCAGCGTGCCGTTCTCGTCGCTGGCAGACTTCAGCAGCGGTGAAGCCCAGGATGGGCAGGTGGACGCCGACCTGTTCGTCCCAACCGATCAGCCCCAGGGAGCAGGAGGCTGGATTTCCCCGCCCTCGCGCTGGGAAGACGTGCCCGAAGATCATCTGCTGTCGCAGGAGACGCGTGGGCATATCGAGCAGGCCGTGCAGGCGCTGCCCGCCAACCAGCGCGCCGTCATCACCTTGCACGACATCGAGGGCTGCCCCTCCGAAGAGATTCGGAATTTGCTCGGCATTTCGGCAGTCAATCAACGGGTACTGCTCCATCGCGCGCGATCCCAGGTGCGGCGGGCGCTGGAACAGTATCTGAAGGAAGAGTAGGGGTCAGCGATGATGCCCTCTGATGATGAACTCAGTTGTCAAGAAGTCGTAGGACTCGTGACCGAATATCTGGAAGCAGCACTCCTCCCAACCGCGCAGGCACGGTTCGAGGAGCACATTGCCGACTGCTCTGGCTGCCAGGCGTATATCCAACAGATTCAGCAAACCATCGCCATGCTGCGCAAGCTGGCCGAAGACCCCTTGTTCCCCGAAACCAGGCAGCAACTCCTGCACCTCTTCCAGACCTGGAAGAACATGCCTCACCCGAGCGAATAAACCCCTCGCTGGTTGGATTCCCACGCCCACAAGCCGCCGCTCTTTCCTCATTCCCACTACTCGCAAAGAATGGAAACACATCAAGCAGAAATATTTGCAGCAGCGTAGGGAGGTCATACCATGACCGAGGCAGAACGGATTGACACCTTCGAGCAGCAGCTTCGCGCCTACCGCCGTCTTCCCCAGACCATGATGGAGGCATTCGTCCAATACTTGAAAGGGCAAGGCTCGCTGGAGCAGGCGCGCCAGGAATGGCAGGCAGCCATTGCAAGCAAACGCTATCTTTATCTGCCCTTTCTTCGGCCCTCCGAAGAAGAGCATCTGGATGCGCTGGACCTGCGCGCGCTGGACCTCTACAGCGTCACAGACATGCCTTATCCCTTCCTCAACCCCCTCGTAAAACAAGAGCGCATCAAAGAGGCGTTCGAGTATCTGCTGAAGCGAGGAGTGGAGCAGCGGCAGGTGCTTGATTGGGCGTGTACTCTTGCCCAGAATGCGGTGCTTCAGGGCCAGATTTCGCCGCTCGGTCAATATCTGCTCTCCTTTGTTCCAGACCGTGCGGGCGACCTGCTGGAGGCGATAGATAGCAAGCAGGCGCATGAAAGGTATCGCGTCTATCCCGCTTTCGTCTTTTTGCTGGTCACAGCCCAACCACCCTATACTGATCTGGCCTGGCAGATTGCACAGCAGGTACAACAACAAGACGAGCATTCCCCGCATGCCGGTTACTACGGTTCCAACGCCCTTGGCGCTATTGCCAAAATACTGCTCAAGGCTGACCCCGCCAGGTTTACCGACTGGGTCAGGGCGCTTGCCCGATCATCCAGCGCGGTCAGCTACTACGCGCGGCTGTTTGCCCTTCAGGGCCTGCTCGACCAGAATGTGGAGCAGCATCTCGATCTTGCCCTGGAAGCTGCCCAGACGCCTTTCCCCAACCAGCAGCGCTATAACTATGCCCAGATACAAATCACCGGGCTACAGGCGCTCATAAAGTTCGACGCCGCGAAGTATTGGCCGCTGCTGGAAGCGGCTGCCTTCAGCCCGAACTACTATTGCTCATCGCAGGCGATTAGGGTTCTGGCTGCTGCCAGCTTCGATCAGGCGCAGCCGACGCTGCAACGCTGCGTTGCCAACGCCAGTGCCATCACCGCAGGGCAAGCGCTGGCGGTCTTGCTCAAACAGTCATGGGATGGACAAGAGGACTACGCGCTTTCGCTGCTGGCCCATCGCTCCAAGGGGATTCGTGACCAGAGCCGCAAATGGCTGGCGAGTCAGGGCCAGGCGGCCATCGAAGGGGTGAGTCCGTATCTCACGCATCGCCGCGCCGATGCCCGGCTGGCCTCCGTGTTAACACTGGCGCAGATTGGCGGACAGCAGGCTACTGCGAGGATTTCGGCGCGGCTCGACGCCGAGAAAACGCCGCGCGTCACCGAAGCGATTCTGGACGCGGTGGGCGTGCCCGCCGTCATGGCCGCTTTCCAGGGAGCCAGCGCGCACTCTGCCGCAGCCATCATCGCCGAAGCCGAGGCCACGCTGCGCTACGTTCCCACGCTGGCGCTGGCCTGGTTCGATGTGGAAGCAGCGCCCGCGCTGCGCTGGGCCGATGGAACGCCGGTTCCGCTGGCGGTGCTGCGCTATCTGCTCTATCGGCAGTCGCGTGTCCAGCGCAAAGATGCGCTGAGCGCGCAGGTTAGCCAGGCGCTGCCCTTGATGGACCGCAGCGCCTCTGGCGATCTGGCGCTGGCGCTCTATCGCGGCTGGGTCAAAAACGGGGCGGCATCGGCGGAATCCTGGCTCTTGCCGCTGGCCTGCGCGCTGGGCGATGATCGGCTGGCCTCGCGCCTGCGCCGCCAGATCGAGGGCTGGGCCAGCGGCCCACGCCGCACGCTGGCAACGCAAGGCATCATGGCACTGGCGCTGATCGAGAGCGACAGCACGCTCGACGAACTCAACGCGCTCGCCAAAGAGTTCACGCGCGGCGGCCTCAAGTTCACGCTTCAAAGAGCGATGCAGGCTGCCGCCGCGCGTTAGCTATGTTGTTAGCTATTTTTTAGAGCGATAATCTTTTTGGCCGCGCGAACTGGTTTGCTGGCGATACAGCATCTCTTTCGTAAGTTCCGGTTGCAGCGGCGCGTTCGCCATCTGCTGCTCGACGCTCTCCAACTCCGCGAGCGAGTTTTGCAGTTCCTCGTCCTTGCCAGCGTACACAGAAATGGAGGTAGCAACCGCGTTCAGTGCGGCGCGAGCGCCCACCAGGTCGCCAGCATTGTTGCGCTTGATCGCCTCGCGCTGAGCGCGGCTCGCTTCGTGCAGCCCAACCCAGTGCATCACCGATGGGTCGCGCGCTTCCGCATCGCAGGCGTCTTTGTCGGCGTAACTGAAACGCATCTCTTGCCAGTCGCTGCTGCGTTCGCCGTCTTCGGCCACCCAGAGCACGCGCGCCCGCACCACGCGGGCATCCAGCCCCTGGCGCGCCGGAAAGCCAAAGCGCGCCACAATATGACGCTCCTCGCCGCTGAGCAGATCACCAATTGCAATCGAAGCGCGCGTGACCGTTGACGACGACTCATTGGCCCAATACGCGCTAATCAGATCAATCTGCACGCCGGTCTCGACCTCGATCTCAAGCCGAACCTGGCGCGCCGAAACCGCCAGCAGATCGCCAAGCTCACCAATGAACGTGTTGGCAATCTCGTCTGCCGTGCGCAGGTGATGGAACTGGCCGCCACCCGCCACAGCCAGTGGCCCCAGCAGCAGTTCGTTGTAGTCGTTGCCGATGCCAAAGGTGCTGGTGCCAATTCCGGCATGTTCGCGGATGCCAGCGGCCTCGCTGGCAATCTGTTCGGGGTCAGTCACGCCCACATTCGCCAGCCCATCCGTCAGCAGGAAGCAGCGCGAAAGTCCGGCGTTGGCAGCGGGCAGGCGCTCGCTGGCAAGCGCGTTGCAGCCGGTCAGCCAGCCTTCGTGCAGCGCCGTGTTGGCCCGCGCCTCGATCAGCGCGAGCGCCGCGCGCACACTCGCTTTGAGCGCAGGCGTCACCGCCGCCTTTGCCTGCACAATATCTATACGATCATCAAAGACCACCACCGCCGCCTGATCGCGCTCATCCAGCCGCTCAAGCACACCAAGCGCGGCCTGCCTGGCAATCTGCATCTTTTCGCCCTGCATCGAGCCGCTGCGATCAAGCACCAGCGCCAGCGTCAAGGGCGTGCGCGCCGCCTCGGTGCGCGCGGTCTCCTGGCTAACCTGCACCTGAAAATCGATATGGCGGAAACTGCCATCCTCACGAATGAGACGCCGTTCCGGGCGCACCCTCAGTGTGACATTCGCTCCGCTGCCATTGCGTGGACCACTTCCAGCGCCCATACGCGCCTCCTTTTTCGCTCTTTCAACGCTTCAATCATCGAGATTTCTGATCTGGCGGCCCGGCTGCCCACAGCAGCCGCTCGATCAACTGGCGCTGCTGGGCAGCCACATCCGCCCGCACGTGCAGTTCCACCCCTGGCGCAAGCTCCCAGCGCTGCCACATATGGATTGGTCGACTGGGCAGCCCAGGAATGGGCTGGGGAGGAAGTTTGGCGGCTGGCGCGGGCGCTGCCGGGAATGATGTTGCGGCGCTGGGCTGGGCAGAAGGCGGCTGGCGCGCTGCCCGCGCCTGATGCAGCAGCGTCGCCAGATAGTCTTTCGGTGAAGTCGACTGCGCCGCCTGCTCTCGCTGCATGGCTCGCTCCTCTTCTTCATTTAACAGCGCCTGCTCATCTCCCGGCGAAAGGCGCGCCAGCATCTCGCGCATTTCGGCCAGCGGCACGCGCTGTTCCGCCAGCCGCCGAATCAGCCGCAGGCGCTGCAAGTGGTCGCCGCTGTAGCTGGCGGCCTTGCCACGCGCACCAGGGCCAGGCAGCAGCCCTTCGGCAATATAAAAGCGGATGGTGCGCACCGATGTCTCGGCGCGCTCGGCCAGTTCCTCAATGGTGAGTGTTTGTTCTTCCTCGAGCATGCTCCTATTATACACAGTAACACTGTCACTGTCAATATCAAAGCGATCATGATCAAAAACTTCCTGAGCAAGAGATGAGGGAAGACATCACCGACACGCCTGATTGCCAGGATGCGGTAATATAGGGGCACGGCTGATGTATGCCGCACTCTCAAGAACAAGGGGAGGAGCACTATGATGAGCACTCCGCTGCGCGCGCTGGTGGAGCAGAGCTTCGCCACTGTGGAAGCCAAAGACCTGGACGCCGTCCTCAAGCTGTTTGCCGAGGATGCAGTTTTGATTGACCCACATTATCCCTCGCCGGTGATGGCAGGCAAGGCCGCGATTACCGACGGACTGCGCTGGGGCTTCGCCGGGATGAAGCAGTTTGGCTTCAGAATCGTCAACTACTATGAGTCGCCCGGTGGTCAGCAGGCAGCCGTGGAAGTGGCAACACATCATATTTTGCAGAACGGGCGGCACCTCCAGTTTCCCCAGGCATTTTTCATCGACGTACAGAACAATCTGATTACGCGCATGCAAGCCTATGAACCCTATGGCCCATCTGGTGTGGTCGGGGCGGTCCTGGGAGGCTTTCGCGCCCAGCGCCGACTGCGCGGGCAGCGCAGCGTGCGCATTGGGGATGTTCCGGGGAGCGCCAGACACTAATATGACAGCAGATGACATGAAGGGCCGACTATACTCGCTGTGTTGCTCCTGAATCTCTGGTTTTTAGTAAAGGAGGCGCAGATGCAGTATGGCTTTGTCATTCCTGGCGGCGATGTCAGGGTGGTCGTTGAACTGGCAATTGAGGCCGAAGCGGCAGGTTGGGACGGCGTGTTCATCCCCGATTGCATTTATATCGACAGCGAACTGGACCCGCACATGCCCGGCTATGACCCGTGGGTCGCGCTGGCGGCCATGGCGGTGCAAACGCGGAAGGTCAGGCTGGGCACGATGTTGACGCCCGTTTCGCGGCGGCGGCCCTGGAAGTTGGCCCGCGAGACGGCGACCATCGATCAACTTTCCGATGGGCGGCTGGTTTTACCGGTGGGATTGGGCGCGCTGGACGATGCAGGCTTCGGCAGAGTCGGCGATGCGACTGACCGCAAGACCAGAGCCGAACTGCTGGATGAAGGGCTGGACATTCTGGCGGGCCTCTGGAGCGGCGAGCCATTCAGCTACAGCGGCAAGCACTATCACTTGCAGGAGATGCACTTCTTGCCGCCGCCCATACAGCGGCCACGCATTCCGGTCTGGGTTGTGGGCGCGTGGCCGCGTCAAAAATCGATGCAGCGCGTGCTCCGCTGGGATAGCCTGCTGCCCGCCAAACTCAACGACGACGGCAGTTTCGCTGATGTCACCCCGGAGGATATTCAGGCGATGCGGGCATACATCAGCGATCATCGGTCACAAGCAACGCCGTTCGATATTATCATGGAGGGCCGCACGCCCGGCGACGACCCCGAGCGCGCCCGCGCAACGGTGCAGCCCTATGTCGAAGCGGGCATCACCTGGTGGAACGAGGCCATGTGGATGGCGCCAAACGCGCCCGAAGATATACGCGCGCGCATCCGCCAGGGACCACCGCGCATCGACGCGCCAGCTTCGCGCTGATACCGGTAAATCAGGACCAGTTCTCACCGCTATCTCAGCTATACTATTGGAGGGCGCGAAATATGCGCCTCTCCAACCTCATACCGCCTGGCGCAGCGTGCCAGGTGAGAGAACTGCTTGCATACAGAGCTGAGGAGCACTACGCGATGAAATTTGTGAATGTGCGCCTGCTGGTGGGCGACATCGGCGCGTCGATCAGGTTCTGGCGCGATGTGATGGACTTCAAGATGAGCTTTGGCGACGAGAGCATGGGCTATGCCTATTTTGAAACGGACGGCGCGGGTGTGGAACTGATGACGCGCCAGGGATTTACCGCCGCGCTCGGTGCAGCCGCGCCAACGGATAGACCAGCCGGGCATCAGGCGGTGCTGGTGTTTCGCGTCGATGATGTGGACGCCGCCTATGCCGGGTATGTGCAGCGCGGCGCAAATCCCCTGCATGGGCCGCAAGATCGCCCGGCCTGGGGCGCGCGTGCGGCCCATCTGGCCGACCCCGATGGCTATCTTGTCGAACTCTATACCCCGCTTCAGCCGCAGGGAGCAGACGCGCCCACTTCCTGAGCCTGCTGACGCTTGCCAACACGCGGATAGGAGCGCCAGCGCTGCGGCGAACACCCCTTGACTTTTTTCTATCAATACGATATATCGTTATATCGTATTGATAGAAAGAGAACAGGTTTTTGCATGACAGATGATACCAGCCCAACAGCAAGGACTGATCCAAGAGCGTCCAAAGCGCTGCGCTATCCCAATTTTCTGCTGCTGCTGGCGGGCAGCTTTCTCAACAATTTTGCCCAGCAAATGCTGACCATTGCCATCGGCTGGGAGCTATACAATCGCACCAGGTCGGCGCTGGTGCTGGGTGGCATTGGCCTGGCGCAAGTAATCCCCCTCATTCTGCTCTTTTTGCCCGCCGGATACGCGGCAGACCGCCTGAACCGCAAATATTTGCTGGTCGTCACTCAGATCATCACTGTGGTTGCCACGCTGGGCCTGGCGCTGCTCTCGTTTCAGCAAGGGGCGCTGCTGCTGGTGTATGCGTGCCTGGTGGCGTTTGGCGCTGCCGAATCCTTCAGCTTTCCCACCGGGTCAGCCATGGTGGCGCAGGTGCTTCCAGAGGTAGCCTTTGAAAACGCCATCACCTGGCGCAGCAGTGTCAACCAGCTTGCCTCTGTGCTGGGGCCAGCGGCGGGCGGCTTGCTGATTGGCGTGTTTGGTGGGGCCGGTTGGGTGTATGTTATCAGCAGCGCTCTTTTCCTGATGCAGGTGGCGCTGCTGCTGCTCACCAAAGTTGGGCCACAAACAGCGCCTACGGCTTCGGCAAGAAAGCTGGGCGCGCTGGTTGAAGGGCTACGTTTTCTGGGCCAGACCCAGGTGCTGCTGGCGGCCATCACGCTTGATCTTTTCGCGGTCCTGCTGGGCGGCGCGGTGACGCTGCTGCCCATCTTCGCCAGAGATATTCTGCACGTGGGGCCGTTCGGCCTGGGCTGGCTGCAAGCGGCGTCATCGCTGGGCGCGGTGTGCATGGCGCTCTTCCTGGCGCAGCGGCCAGCCTTCAAGCGCGCCGGGCCAACGCTGCTGCTGGCAGTGGCCGGTTTTGGAGTGGCAACCATCATCTTCGGGCTGTCGCAGTGGTTCTGGCTTTCGTTCGCGATGTTGTTTGCCCTGGGCGCGCTGGATAACATCAGCGTGGTCATTCGCGCGACGCTCGTGCTGGTGCGCACGCCCGACCAGATGCGCGGACGGGTGGGCGCGGTCAGTTCGCTCTTTATCGGCACATCGAATCAGCTTGGCGGCTTCGAATCGGGCGTCGTCGCCCAGTTGCTCGGCCCCGTCGGCTCGGTGGTGCTGGGCGGCTTCGGCACCATCCTGGTGGTGGCGCTGGTGGCCCTCATCTGGCCGGAGATGCGCCACCTGGGCGGGCTGCGCGAACAAGAGCCGCAGCCGATGCAGGCACAACAGGCGCAGGCCGCCGACTGATGCCCGCGCTTGCATTGCCTCCAGCTATTCAGCTATACTGTACAAGCGCCCGAAATATCTGGCGTATGCCTCAGCAGAGCTAGCGATTAAGGCGCTCATTTTATGACAAAGGGGGTGAGAACCATCATGAGGACGCTGAAAACTGTTGTGTTCACCAAAAACAAGGAGTATCACCATGATGACTATTCGCCCCCTGGTTTCGGGCGAGATCGAACGCTTTGCGCTCGTGGCCGGGCAGCCTGAGCACGCGCAAGACGTTCAACAGTATCTGGAGCGCTTGCTGACGGATGGCTACACCCATCTGGACTGGTGCTTCTTCCTCGAAGAAGCGAACCAGATCGTTGGAACCCTGGCCTATTGGGCCTTCCCCTCGCTTCAGACGCCCAGCGACCTTGTCCTCTTTACCATCCCCTGGGAGCGCGCTGACTACCTGACGATAGGCGCGCATGTATTGCAAGAGGCGCTGAAGGATATGCAGGCACGTGGCGCTAGCAAGGCGGAGCATGTCCTTGATATTCCGTCATCCGCGCCGCAGTGGCAGCGCTTTCCCGAAAAACGGCGCGCCTTGCTCGAGCAGGTGGGGTTCAAGATGCTTCGCGAGACGCTGCGCTTTGCCTGGCAGGTTGGAGATTCGATCCCCCGTGTCTCTGAACGTCTTGCGTTTCGCCCCCTGGAGGAAGTAGGCGAAGCCGCTTTCATTGAGGCCATCGAGCGGGCGACCGTTCAGACGCTTGACCGGCGCATCCTTGCCGAGCGCGAAGAAGCTGGCCCAACACAGCACGCGCGGGATATGTTCGCGCTTTTGCAGCGTTTGGGACACGCGCCAGGGTGGTGGCAACTGGCGTATGACCAGCGTGGCGCTCTGGTTGGTTTTGTCCAACCCTCAGCCAACAACACCATTGGCTATATCGGTGTCCTGCCGGAGCAGCGCGGGCACGGCTACATTGATGATTTGCTGGCCCGGGGCACCGCAACGCTGACGGCAGCCGGGGCATCACGCATCGAAGCGGATACGGATGTCGGCAACGCCCCCATGGCGAACGCTTTCCGGCGCGCAGGCTGGAATCAGTTCGGCAGGAGACAGGATTACTCCATCGATCTGGCGTCTCTACCGCGCTAGGAAGGTTCTGGGCAACTGAGAGAGCCGCCGCTCGAAGCTTCGAGCGGCGGCTCTCTCAGTCCAGCATCAGCGCCTACTTGCGGATGTTATAGAACGCTTCCATCCCCGCATAGCGGGCAGCGCTGCCAAGCTCTTGCTCAATCGCCATCAGGCGGTTATATTTCGCCACGCGCTCGCTGCGGGCAGGCGCGCCGGTCTTGATCTGCCCCGCGTTGGTCGCCACCACCAGATCGGCAATCGTCGTGTCTTCCGTCTCGCCGGAGCGATGCGACACCACCGCCGTATAGCGCGCGCGCTTCGCCATCTCAATCGTCGACAATGTCTCTGTCAGCGAGCCGATCTGGTTCAGCTTGATCAAGATAGAATTGCCCACGCCCTCGCGGATGCCCCGGCTCAGCCGCACCACATTGGTCACAAACAGATCATCACCCATGATCTGGATTTTGTCGCCCAGGCGTTTGGTCAGTTCGGCCCAGCCCTCCCAGTCATCTTCGGCTAGCCCATCCTCAATGCTGATGATGGGATATTCGCCGATCCACTTTTCATAGAGGTCAATCATCTCGCTGGCGCTGAGTGTGCGCCCTTCGCGGGCCAGCACATACTTGCCATTCTCGTAGAACTCGCTGGCCGCCGGGTCCATCCCCATGTAGATATCTTTGCCCGGCTGGTAGCCTGCCGCCTCGATGGCTGCCAGGATTACTTCCAGCGCGTCGCGATTCGAGCCGAGCGAGGGCGCGAAGCCGCCTTCATCGCCCACATTGGTATTCAGGCCGCGATCATGCAGCACCTTCTTCAGCGCGTGATACACCTCCGCGCACATACGCACCGCTTCGCTCATCGATGGCGCGCCCACCGGCAGCACCATAAACTCTTGCAGATCGGTGGAGTTTTCGGCGTGCTTGCCGCCGTTGAGGATGTTCATCATCGGCACCGGCAAGGTCGCCGCGCTGACGCCGCCTAGATAGCGATAGAGCGGCAGGTCGAGCGCCGCCGCCGCCGCTTTGGCAACGGCCAGCGACGCGCCCAGGATGGCGTTCGCCCCAAGGCTTTCTTTGTTCAGCGTGCCGTCCAGTTCCAGCAGCGCCTGGTCCAGCGCCACCTGATTCAGCGCGTCCAGTCCGGTGATGGCGTCGTTGATCGTTTCGTTGACGTTCTTGACGGCTTTGAGCACGCCCTTGCCGCCATAGCGGCTCTTGTCGCCGTCGCGCAGTTCCACCGCCTCGTGCGCTCCCGTGGACGCGCCCGATGGCACGCCCGCCACGCCAACCGCGCCGCCGAGCAAGGTCACCATCACTTCTACCGTGGGATTGCCGCGCGAATCCAGAATCTCGCGGGCCACAATATCTTGAATGACTGTATCATCGCTGACGCCCATAGCTGTTCCTTCTCTCTGTTGCAGAGCAATATGCTTTTGGAGATAGTTCCGAGGCATTATATTGACCCGCTTGCGCCCATGTCAATCTGAGCATGGCTGGCGACTCTTGTTCTCCTCAGAGGGGCATGTTAGTATAGAAGTGGAAGCGTACTTTCATACAAGCAACTGGAGGGATACCTTATGCCCAGCCCGCACGACCCCACTCACCAGAGCAGCACCGGTCTGGCAATAGGTGATGAAGGGGCAGAAACGGGAAATCGCATCTCCACGAAGGATGAGGGCACAATGAAAGCAGCGCGCAGACCACCCCGGTTCTGGCTGGGGCTGGCAGCGCTTCTCTTGGGATTGGCAACATTAGCTATTGTCTTTTTTTTCTTTTCCACCTGGTCAGGCGTGCTGGCCGCCGAAGGCGTCGGCGCTGGGCTGGCCTTGCTTGCCACGTGTTTCCTGCTGGTGACGGGCGTCTGGCGCGACCCGGCCAGCCAAAGGGCCAGCAGCTTGCCAGATGGCGCGCTTGATCTGCCCGGCGAGACTGCCCCTGCCGCCACGCTGGAACCGACAGCGGTTAGCGCGCCAGAGCCGACACCTTCCACGCCAGCCGCCGCAATCGTCGAACCACCGGCTGCGCCTGCCGAGACGCCCGCGCCAGAGCCAGCCGTTGCATCTGCCGCCCCGCCTTTGGAGCAGCCCGAGGCTGCTGAAGCCGCTCCGCCCGCCACACTTGAGGCCGCACCCGCACCTGAGGCAGCGCCAACACCTGCGCGCAAACCAACTCGCCCCAGACCCGCCCAGCCGACACACAACGGCCACAGCGGAGAACTGGAAGCGGTGCGCCCCAAAGGCTCACGCTCAACCGGCGATGACCCTCCTGTGGCAAAGCCGTCGCTGACCACTCTGCCACAGAGCTACCCGCGCCCCAGCGGCGGTTTTGCTCTCGACATCGAGGCGGAAGACCTGAGCCAGTTGCTGGGCGATGTGGCCGAACAAACGGTCATCGCCATCGCCACCCGTGGGCAGCGCGGCGTGGAGCGCCGCGAGCGCATGGCTGGCAAGATCGACTCCTTCAGTCAGGAGATGTCGGTTGACCCCGATTACGCGCCTGTCGTCGCCTTTCTGGAGTCGATCAGTGCCTTGCTGCGCGCTGGCAAGCCCATCCAGCCGTCGCGCGCGCTGGTTGACCCTTTTGACGGACTCTATGGCTATGTACTTACGCTCATTCGACGCAAAACCGGCCAGACCCACGACTAGCAAGCCAGGCATACGCTATGGACGAGCAAACTATCCAACAGATCACCGGCCACTTCTGGTCGCCGCTGGTCGCCATCACCACCGCGCACGGCGGTCAGGCCAACGGGCAGATCGCCGTGTCGGTCCTCAACGCCAGCATCCTGCGTGACCGCCCGCGCATCCTCATCGACATCTGGAAAGCGAACTTCACCCATCATCTGCTGCTGGAAAGCGGTGTCTTCGCGCTGCACCTGCTGGGCGAACAGAACCTCAACCTGATCGAGCAGTTGGGGCTGCGCTCCGGGCGCGACGGCGACAAGCTGGCCGGGCTGCGCTGGGAGACGCGCCAGACCGGCAGCCCCATCCTGCTCGATACCCTTAGCTATCTCGAAGCCCGCGTGCGCGCCACCCTCGACGCGGGCGACATGACCAGCTTCCTCGCCGATATTTTCGATGGCGGCATCCTCAACCCTGGCGCGCCACTCACCTGGCCCACGGCCCGCGCGCTGCTGCCGCAAGAATGGCTCACCCGCTACGAAGCCAACCAGGCACACCAGCGGGATGTAGCGCGGGGGCTGCTGGAGGGATTTTAAAGGCAGTAAACGCCTGCTTCCCTGCACCAAAGGTACTATCCAATCCCTCTATTTTTTTCTTTCCTCAGACAAGTAATGCTATACTTTCTATTGATTTATAATCCCTCTTTACAGCCTCGTGCAGTTGTTTTGAGAGAGGAAGGAGCCTATGTACACAAGAAGCCTCCTCCCTTGCGTGATCGTGCTGGCGCACGTCATGCTGGCATCCTCGTGCAGCGTGCCGACCGATCTTGGCAATACGGACCCTCCGGCTGCCGACCCTCCACTCATCGGCGTCACCCCGATTGATACGTCAGCCGCAACGTTGATTGTCACCATCAACATTGATGAGGACCAGGACGCAGCCGATCACCAGACGAATTTTACCTTCAAGTTCAGAACACATGTCATCAAGGAAAACAACTATGTCCTCTTTGATGCCGGGCAATATGTGACCTGCAACGTTCACTCCATATTGGAGTTGAACACGTTGCAGCAGTATCCGCTCAAAGTGCCTCGTCTGGGGTATGACCTGCAAGGGTACACCTGTTTCTATATCGGCTATACGGAAGGCATCGGCCAGCTTGCACCTGTGCCGATGATCGACGTCAGAGCCAGGAGCATGCTTGCCCCTCAACAACCCCAGGTCGACGGTGAGGGGTACCGGATTCGCTACACCCCTGATTCAGACGACCTGGCCTGTTCCATCACGGCAGATGCCATTGACGCCGCGCACCACGATATTGGCGGTTCGCCTTCGTCCAGCGATCTCGGCCTATATGTCGGGCCAGCCACGAACTCCCTGCAAGGGACAGGAGAAATTATTTTGAAGAGAATATGTACCTGGACACTACATCAGCCATTCTATGCGATCAACTTAACCTATGAATCGACGGCAAGCGTGGAGGTCACCTGGAGCCACTAAAAGCGAAGCTCCTCATACAAACGCGCAGCGCACATTATGCCATCGGTGTGCTAAGATGACAGCGTTGATGCTGACACCTATGCGCAACGGCGCGCACGTTTTGAGGAGGTCGTTTGCATGACTACAGAAGCCACTGCGCCCACATCTCTGCCTGTGCCTGGCGCAGCCGATGCTGCCGCTCCGGCTGCCAGTTCAGATGCTCTCGAGGCTCCCGAGGAGCCTGCGACCACCCACACCAGCGTTCGCCCGGCGCGGGGCGTCAATGGGCGCGCCGCCAAAGCCGCCAAGGGCGCGCTGCCGGTCAGCATTGCCGACATCTGGCGCGCGCAGGATGTCTTACGCAAATCCATCGCGCGGACCCCGATGATTCATTCGCGCACCTTCAGCGCCATGACCAGCGCCAATGTCTATCTGAAGGCCGAAATGCTTCAACGCGCCGGGTCGTTCAAGATTCGCGGCGCAACGTATAAAATGTCGCGGCTGAGCGCGGCGCAGCGCCAGCACGGCGTCATCACCGCCTCGGCTGGCAACCACGCGCAGGGTGTAGCCATTGCCGCCAGAGACGCGGGCGTGGCCTGCACCATCTTTATGCCGCGCTTTGCGCCGCTTGCCAAAGTCACCGCTACCCGCGCCTACGGTGCAGAGGTCGTCTTGCACGGCGACACCTACGACGACGCCTATGCCCGCTGCATGGAGATGCAGCGCGAAACCGGCGCGACCTATATTTCCGCCTTCGATGATGTCGACGTGATCGCGGGGCAGGGCACGCTGGCGCTGGAAATGCTGAACGAGCAGCCTGATGCCGATACACTCATCGTGCCCATCGGCGGCGGCGGCCTGATTTCCGGCATCGCCATTGCCGCCAAGTCGCTCAAGCCCGACATTCGCATCATCGGCGTGCAGGCCAGCGGCTCCGGCTCGTGCCGCGCCTCACTGGATGTTGGCGAGGTCGTCACGCTGCCCGCCATCAGCACCATCGCCGATGGCATCGCCGTCAAGCGCCCTGGCGACATCACCTTTCCGATCATCAAAGAACTGGTGGATGACATTTTGCTCATCGACGACGAGCAGATCATTCGCGCCGTGCTGCTCTTGCTGGAACGCTGCAAGTTCCTGGTGGAAGGCGCGGGCGCGATTAGCGTCGCGGCGCTGCTCAGCGGGCTGATCGATGTCAAAGGACACACGGTCATCTGCCCGCTCAGCGGCGGCAACATCGATATCAATCTGGTCAGCCGCTTCATTCAGCACGGCCTTTCGGCGGCGGGACGCTTCCTTGCCATCCACACGCTGCTGGCTGATCGTCCTGGCGAACTGCTGCGGCTGCTGCAAGTCATTGCCGATCAAGGCGTCAACGTGCTGGAAGTCAACCATCATCGGCTCAGCGCGCAGGTGCCCATCCATCAGGTGGAAGTCATCCTGACGCTGGAAACCCGTGACCGCGCCCACTGCGATCAACTGCTGCGTGTGCTGCAAGAACAGGGGTATCAAGTGGTGGAGTCGCAGGCATGCTTCTGAGTCGGCGCGGCGCACATGGTATAGGACTTGCGTCACTTTTCTTGATGCCTTGACTGCCTGAGCGCTGCTCTCCTGACGAGCGCAGCCCATGATTGGAAAGAGAGCACAAGCGTATGGGAGTAATACGAGCAATCTCGCGAGGAACCGCGCTGGCGGGCGCGGTCATTGCGGGCGGCGCGTTGGCAATCACGGCCAGCAGCGTGCTTGCTACGCCGCAGCCGCTGGAAAGCGCTCTGGAAGGCGAGCGCCATCTCTTCCGCTTCCGCGAAGGAGACGTGTTCTATACCGTACGCGGGCCTGCTGGCGCGCCTCCGGTCCTCTTGCTCCACAGCGTTCACCTGAGCGCTTCTTCTTTCGAGTGGCGTAAAAACCTCAACGCGCTCAGCCAGAACTTTCGCGTCTATGCCCCTGATCTGCTGGGCTTTGGCCTCTCTGATCGGCCTGCCATTGACTACAGCGCCGATGTCTACGTGCATCTGGTGAGCGATTTTGTCCGCGAGGTCATCGCCCGACCGGCCATCGTGGTGGCCCGCAATCACAGCGCCCCGTTCGCGGTGCGCGCCGCCTATCTCGACAGCCGTTTCTTCACCCGACTGATCTTCATCAGCCCCACCGGCATCCTCCCACACGCCGCCGAGGAGGAGCGCGACTGGGCGGTCAGGTCAGGCGACGCGCTTCAGCGCCTCTTGCGCGGCGTCAGTGGCAACACGGCTGGGCAGGTGCCCTTCGCCTTTTTGACGACCAGGCCAGCCCTGGCCTGGCTGGTGGCGCGCCAGAGCTACACCAATCCTGAGCTTGTCACGCCGGATGTTGTGGAACATCTCTACGCGACAACTCATCAATTTGGCGCGCGCTTTGCTCCCCTGGCCTTCATGAGCGGCAAGCTCGACATCGATGTCCTGGGCAACTTTGTCGACCTGCCACAGCCTGTGTTGCTCGTCTGGGGCGCGCAAGACGCGATTAACCACCCGACGCAGGCAGAAGCGTTGACCAGGCTCAACCCGCACACGCGGCTGGAAGTGATCGAACACGCGGGCAACGCGGTGCAAGAGGAGCGAGCCGACGAGGTGAATGAATTGCTGCACGCCTGGTGCCTGGCTCCTGCCGAACTGGTCGACCCCACGCTGCGAGAGCAAGCGCCTCTCCCCACGCCAGGGGCAGAAGTTGCCACGCCTCCGGCCCCGGCAGCGCCCGCGCCTGTGGAGCAGGTCATGCCCGAGGCTCCCGCAACCACCGCAGCGCCGCTGACCACGCCGCTGCCTGAAACGACGCCAGAGGCCGCCGAGGAGGAAACGCTCGTCGCTGAGGAAGCAGCGCCAACGTATGTGGAAGCGCCGCGCGACGAAACCATGGCGACGGCCACGCCGCCAGCCGCCAGCGCGGAAGCTGCGCCGGAACCCTTTGCCGTCGCCGATACGAAGATGGCGAGCGAGGCAGCCGAGGAAGAAGCGGCAGCAGAGGCCAAACCGGCTGGGGAAGCGTCGCCAGCGCCAGAAGCCGCGCCACAACCGCCCAGGCGGGAGCCGCAGCGGCGGCCCGCACCCAAGACCACCGGAGCCAGGTCAACCGCGCAGGGAGAAACGCGGCAGAGCAAGGCCGCGCGGAGCGGCGGGGAGCGCGACAGCGCGCGCCAGGCCCGCCCGACTTCCGGTGACAAGCCCCAGCCGCCGCGACCTTCCGGTAGCCCCAAGAAGAAAAGCTAGCGCCTGCTATTGCGTGGTTTTGACGAGCGGCTTGCGCGCGTCTGCCGCCGAGCGCTGGCCCTCCAACGCCACGTCTGAGCGCCCCGCCAGCGGTTCCCCAAACTCGGCCAGTTCCAGTTCCGGCGCTGCTTCTGGCGTGGGCGTCACAGCGCGCCGCCGTCCACGAATCGCCAGCACCGTCGCCACCACCAGCAGTGTGTTGCGCAGGGCAATCGTCGGCAAAAATTGCGGATTGGTGGGCACCAGCAGAATGGGATGCCGCGTCTGGTAGATAAACGGGAAGATCAGCGTGGTCAGCGCGCAGACGCCCAGCCACAGCAGATCAAATCCCTCGACATAGGCCACCAGCGGCAGAATCCAGATAATATACTGGGGACTTAGCAGCTTGTTCGACGCCAGCACCACCGCAATCATCGCCACAAAGCCCTGCCCCAGGGAGAGCTTGCCGCGCAGCACCTGCCAGCAGACGAAGGCCGTGCCGCCAACCAGCGCCAGCAGCGAAAGGGGCTTAATTACGCTGTCGAGCGGCCCCACCAGGTTCAGTGAAAGAAACGAATGGTTCGGCTGCGCCGGAAAGCCCATAAAGGTGCCCAGCCAGAGCAGGCTGGCGGGCACCGATTCAATCTGAATCGGGCGCGACAGCGCGTATTTGAACTCCGACATGGTGCCTGTAAGATTGATTGTGGCGGGCACGGCGAAGCCCAGCAGCGTCACGAGGGCAAAAACGCCCACGCCCATCAGCATCTCCTGGCTGCGCTGCCACAGCACACGTGCCGAGGACCGATAGTCGCTGATGCTTTCCAGCGCTCTGCTCCAGAGGGACTCCAGCCGCTGACGCCAGCCCCACGCCTCGGTGGAGGGCGTGGGCTGCACGGGCGCGCTCTCACGCCATTGAGCGGCCATCAGCACCGGCACCAGAAACGCGGGGTAGAGCTTCAGCAGCACCCCAATCGCCAGCATCGCGTATGCCCAACGATAATGCTTGCGCTCGGCCAGCAGCAGCGCGCCAAACGTTGCCAGCGCGGGCAGCAGATCAAAGCGCATCAGCAGCGTGCCCACCCCGCCAACCACCAGATACACCACATAGGCCATCGCCTTGCCGCGCGAAAGATAGCGCGCAAACAAGACATAGGAAATGCAGACGATTAGCCCCATCCATCCCGCAAACACCCAATAGTAATGGACCGAAGAATGCGGCCAGAGCGTGAACGAAAAGGGAACGATGGAAAGCGGAGGATATTCCCTCGGGAACGAATGGAAAAGCGGCGGGACTTTCCAGAACGCCACAGCATAGCCATGGTACTCTACAGGATCGCCCGCGGGCAATTTGTCATACACCCAGGAAATGTACAGCGTCAGGGCCAGCAGCCCTGATACCCAGCAGGTATCAAAAAACAGGAGCAGCCAGGATGGCTTAGCGGCTTTGGCAGCGCTTGTCGTCTTTTCCTGCGTCGGGGGAGTCTCCGTCAATCGGCGGATGGCCTTGCGCAGAGGCGAAACACGCTGAACCCGCTCTCCTTGCAGTAATAATCCCAAGGTACTGTTCCTCCGATACAACATGCCAAGAAATAGCAAACGCCCTGGCGATATGCGAAAGCCCAGGGCGCGCATGGCTCATCTTTTCTGAGGAGTGCAGCGGTGCATCCTTAGAACGGCTCTCAACTCGTCCTCAAAAACCCCAAGTTCCACCCTTCGGCCTCCAGGCCGACCCGATACTATGACGGATGACTGCGCCCATTTGTCACGTTTTGATCTTTCAGGTCTGGCCCACACAGTAAGAGGGGTGTGCTATAGTAAACACTGCCATATGTTCCCAACGGTTTCACCAGGAAGCGCCCTCTTGACCTTAACGCACGAAAGGATTGCACCTCCTATGCCACCAGAAGCAAGGCAGCCAGACGATATGCAGCCTGCCTCACCCCCTCCTGACGACGCCCTCAGCACAGGTCATGCAGAATCAGCGCCAACGCTGGATGTGCCGGGCGTCGTACAGGGGATGTTTACCGAGGTGCGCGCCTATCTGCTGGGCGAGGGCATGGAAAACAGCGAACGAGTGGGCACCAATCCCAAAGGTGAAGCAACACGCGCCTTCGATGCTGAGGCCGAACGACGCGCCCTGGCCTATGCCCGCGCCCACTTGCCAGCGTTTCGCGTCCTCAGCGAAGAAGCCGGTGATCTTCGCTTTGGCGACGGACCACCCCGCTATACGCTGGTAATTGATCCCTGCGATGGCAGCAACAACTTTCGGCGGGGGCTGCGGCTCGTCGGCTTTGCGGTGGCCGTGTTTCCTGGCGATGCGGCGGTGCTGGACCCGGCGCTGGTGGAGTACGCCTTTGTGGGCGATATTTTTGGCAACGCCGTCTACACGGCGGCGCGGGGCAGCGGCGCGTTTCTGAATGGCCGCCCCATACGCGGTTCCGCCATCACTGAACTACGCCGGGCGATGCTTTCCGTCAACTTTGGCCGGGTGCAGATGCCCAGCGCGCCCGGCAATGAGGACGACCCACACCTGCCAGCGCTGCCACCCAGCGTCTGGCGGCTGGTCAGCCAGGCTTCCACGGTGCGGCGGCTAGGTGCCACGACGCTTGATCTTTGCTACGTGGCGCAGGGAGCCTTTGAAGGCTATGTCGACCTGCGCTGGCGACTGACCCCGGAAAACTTTCTCGCGCCAGCGCTGATTATCGAAGAGGCCGGGGGCTGCTTCAGCAACGAACACGGCCAACCGCTTGGGCCGGTGGATTTCACCACCGGCTATCGCGTGCTGGCCGCAGGCAACCGCGAACTCTTGCAGCAGATCGTCGAGCAATTGGCGAGCGGGCAAACCTGAGCCTGCCTCTGCGCCCGACGCTGCATTCGCGTTAGATGTCGGACCGCGCGTTTTGATACTTCAACCGCTCCAGCAGCTCTGAATCGGTCGCATCTGGCGAGAGGGCATCTGGCGGTTCCTGCGCATCCAGCCGCAGCACATCGGTAGGCGCCAGGCCATTTTTGAGCACCATCAACACCCCCAGCAGCATAATCAAGCCAAAGATAGATGATGCGAGGATGCCTCGCGCTGTATGCCCATCCTTCAGCAAGAAGAGATTCACTGCCAGGCCAACGCCCCCGCCGACCACGACCAGCGCACCCCAGAGCAGATCATCGCGCCACGTGGGCAGCCCTATCAGGGCTAGTTCGTCATCGCCTGCATGGCTGATGCGCCTGCGACGCCGGGCATTCAGAACGATCCATCCCAGCGTGAGCAGTGTCGCGCCCCCCCACCAGGCCAGCCACAAGATCAACACTTCGTGGGCCATTCCTCACCTCCGGCGAATGTCGAGATTCATGGCTTGCAGTATACCTTGCCACGCGCCAGGACACAAGACTTTGAGTGCTTTACAAAAGTGAGGCCGGAAACAATCCATCCGTAAAACGGTTCACAGCGCCCGTTCTCTTTTTAGAGTAGGCTTCAGACGTTCGGTCAGAAGGCGCGCCTGCGCAGCGCTCGCTGAAGGTGAAAGAATGAAAGATGTAAGGATGGCTCCATGAATATCCTCATTGCTGATCCAGATCAAGAATTTGTGACAATCCTTTCCTACTGGCTACGCAGCCACGGCCATGACTTTTTACTCGCCCAGCACGCCAGCGAAGCCCTGAAGCTCTGGCATGAACGCTCTCCAGAAATAGCCCTTGTCGATTTATCGCTGCCAGGCGCGAACGGGCCGGAGTTTTGCCAGCAACTGCGGCAGGAGGGCCTGGGGCTGATTGTGGTGCTGACCGAGCCGCGGCTCGAAGATGAGGAGGTACGCGCGCTGGAGCAAGGAGCAGATGAATATCTCGCCAAGCCGCTTTCCATGCGCCAGTTGCAAGCGCGCCTGAACGCGCTTGGACGCCGCGCCCAGACGTATGCCGCCGCCAGAAACGACGGCCAGTTTAAGATTGGCCCCACCAGCGTCAACTTGAGCCGTCACGAAGTGATGCGCAATGGTCGCCGCTATCGCCTGACGCCCATTGAAGGGCGGCTGCTGCACCTGCTCGTCACCAATGCAGGGCAGGTCATTCCGGCCAGCACCATCCTCCAGCGCATCTGGGGCTATGAGGATAATCAAGCGAACCTCATCAAAACCCACATCCACCACCTGCGCCAGAAGATCGAGCCAGACCCGGAGAAGCCGCGCTTCTTGCTGACCCTGCCCAGCGTTGGCTATATCTTGCAGCTTCGGGAACAAGGCCAGCCAGACGACGCGCCCCCTGACGCTGGGCCCAGCGTGCGTTCTTCCGCAACCTTTTTTCACTCGCGCAGCGCTTGAGACCCTGCACGAGCATGCTCCTCCAGAATCGCCAGCGCTTCCTGGCGTGCCTGGGGAGCAACCCGGAAGGCCAGGCGCAAGCGCCAGCGAGCGCGCCACTGCCTGGCCTGGGACAGCCGGGCGGTGGCGCGGGCTGCGGCATGGCGCACCGCGCGATCAGGATCATGCCAGAGCAGTGGGACGAGCAAGCGATAGACTCGCCCAAACCCCAGGCTTCCAAGCGCCTCGACAGTCGCCAGGCGCAGCGCCGGTTCTGGCGCGTCGAGTAAGTCTTGCAGCACCGGCAGCGCCTGGGGAAGATGCAACTGCCCCAGCGCCCGCGCGGCGGCGGCGCGCACTTCCAGCGCCTCTTCCTCATCGGTCAGCGTGTCCAGCAGCAAATCAGCGGTAATCGGGTCGCCAAGCCTGCCTAACGACTCAGCGACCTGTCGACGCACCGCCAGACTGGTATCCCCCAGCGCCCGCGCCAGCGGCTTCAGCGCCAGCGGCGAGCGCAGCATCCCCAGCGCCTGGGCCGCCGCGACCTGGCACGCCTCAGCCGGGTCTTTCAGGCAGCGCGTCAGCGCCGCAGCAGCGCGGGCGTCGCCAATCCAGCCCAGCGCTGTGGCCGCGCTGGCGCGCACGGCGGCGTTGGCATCTTTGAGCGCCTCGCAGAGCGGTTCCACGGCCAGCAAGAGTGGCGAGGGCACCGCATCCGTGAGCGAAGGCGACTTGAGCTTGCCCGCAAACAGCAGCGTTTCAGGAGGCTCGGCCAGGCAGAGATCAAGGCAGGCATCGGCAGCCGCCGCGCGCACTTCCGGCGCGGGGTCGCGCAGCGCCTCCACCAACGCCTGCACTACCGTCTCCGCGCGCAGAGCCGCCAGCCGCTCGATCTCTGTCTGCCAGTTGTCACGGCTTTGCCGGGTCAGCGCGCGCTCATAAACGGCGGCAGCAGCCTCGGCCTTCAACTCTCCCAGCGCCAGCGCCGCCGCGCCGCGCACCACCGCAGCATCCGGGCGCTGATCGCGTAACGCTTCCAGCAGCGGCGCGGCGGCGCGGAAATCGCCCATCCGGCCCAGCGCCAGCGCAGCCATAGCCGCCCGGCCCACCGCCAGGCTGCCGGGCATCTCCAGGCGCAGGGTGCGTATCAACGGCTCCAACGCCTCCGGCCCAAGTGCCGCAAGCTGCTGCACCACGCGCTCGCGGGCGGCCAGCGCCACCGGATTGGCCGCGCTGGCCTTGCGGCTCAGCAGCGCGCCGCTGCCCTCCAGGCGCAGGCGGCGGGCGCGCAATTCCCATTCCGCCAGCAGCCGCGTCATCGCTCGCTCTGCTTCTTCAGCCGTCGCCGCAGGTCCGATGACACGCCCCCGTGGCTCCGGCTGTCTATCGCCTCGTTTCAACATATGGACGCATTACCTGATGCTACCATGCACAAACTACTCATAGGTAATAGCTTTTGCAGCAGCATGCTGCTGCGAAACGTACCGGCATTATAGCGCACAATGTTCACGAGAGAGATGCTATCAGCGCTTGCAACGCTGGCACCAACCCCTTCCCTGGCTCGATATGTTGATAATCGATGCCAAAGCGCCGGATGATCGCGCCAAAGTCCTCGCCGCCATCATCCAGCAGCAGGCTTTCGCCCCAGCCGATGTGCTGACGTCGCAAATAGTCTGCAAAGAAGCGGCTGCGCCCATCCTGATCGACATCCTCTTTGAGCGCGCCCAGGTCGAACGAGCAAAGAATATCATCGAACAGCGCTCGCAGGCGCAGGCTGGGAACGGTCCAGCGCGGAAACGTATCCATATTGTCGGTGGCAATCACGACTCGCAGCCCCTTTGCGCGCAGGGCCGCTACAGCGTCAGGGATGACATCAGCAACAAAACGCATCTGCCGACAACTGTCTTGCAACGTTTGCAGCGCAAACGCTAGATCAACATCCGTGCCGCGACAGACGCCCGCCAGCACGCCTTCGCTGGTGAGCTTGCCACGCATCCACGGGAGCAGCCACCTGTTCAGTCCGTCAGGCCCAAAGAGCCTTGACTGCATCAAGGCAAAGAGCGCGTGCTGAGGGTGCGCTGGAGCGCTGAACTGCCCCCAGAACACGGAGGTCGAGAGCGTCAGATGCCAATCCACAAACAGGCATGTATATGGTTTCATCGGGCAGCCATCATATCATGTTTGCTCGTTCGGCGAAAGTGCTGAATCCGGGCGAGCAGTCAAGCGAGCGAAGCCGAGCGCCCAACTTGACCGCGCCGCGCACCCTCTTGTATACTCCCTTGTACTGAGAAGCATCGCCGCATCTCCGAGAGACAGAGGAGTAGGAACGACCATGCGCTATATCGCGTCCCTGGGCGACCAGCGCTTCACCATCAGCGTCGATGAGAACGGCCAGCAGCGCCAGCTTACCCTGGATGGCGTCGCCTATGCCGCCGATTGGCTGCGCATCGGCAGCACCGGGCCAGCCGCCAGCGCGGGACGCTACAGCCTGCTCATCGATAACCGTTCCTATGAAGTGGTGGTACGCCGCCTGGAGGCCGACGACGAGGGCGGGCAGCGCTACGAAGTCTTGCTCGACGGCCAGCCCTATGAGGTGCGGTTGGAAGACGAGCGCGAGCGCGCCCTGGCAAGTCTGGCGGGCGGCGGCCACGAAAGCGGCGACGCCGCCGTCAAAGCGCCGATGCCGGGGCTGGTCGTCAACATCCCCGTGGCCGTTGGCGACGCGGTGGAACGCGGCCAGACAGTGGCCGTGCTGGAAGCCATGAAGATGGAAAACGACCTGGGCGCGCCACGCAAGGGCATCGTCAAGGAGATCAAAGTTGCCGCCGGTCAGGCCGTGAACCAGGGCCAGCCATTGGTGATCGTCGGGGAGCCAGGGGCCAGCGCGGCCCAGCCTGCGGGCGAAAACGGCGAGATCACAGGCAGCTAACCATCAACGGGAGGACGTTCATGCCTGCGCGCATCCTTGTCACTCAGCACATCCCTGACGAGGGGCTGGCGTTGCTGCGCGGCGCTCGCGATGCCTCGCTGGAAATCAATCCCACGCCAGGAGCCATCTGGACGCCAGAGGAACTGCGCGCCCGCGTGCCCGACCACGACTATTTGCTCTGCCTGCTGACCGATCAGATCGACGCGGCGCTGCTGGAGGCAGGCGCGCACGGCTCGCCGCCGCTGCGGCTGGTGGCAAACATGGCCGTTGGCTACAACAACATCGACCTGGAGGCCGCGCGGCGGTTGGGCATTCTGGTGACCAACACACCGGGCGTCCTAACTGACGCTACCGCCGACCTTACCTTCGCGCTGCTGCTGGCCGTGGCGCGGCGCATCCCCGAAGCCGACCGATTTACACGCGCCGGGCGCTTTCATGGCTGGCAACCCTTGCTGCTGCTGGGCACGGAACTGTCCGACAAAACGCTGGGCATCGTCGGCATGGGCCGCATTGGCCGGGCAGTAGCGCGCCGGGCGCAGGGCTTTGGCATGCGCATCCTCTATACAGCGCGTCACGCGCTTCCTGCCGAGGAAGAACGCGCTCTCAACGCCAGCTTTGCCTCGCTGGAAGATGTGCTGCCCCGCGCCGACTTTCTCTCGCTGCATGTTCCCTATAATCCGCAGACCCATCATCTGCTGAACGCCGAAACGCTGGAGCGGATGAAACCGGAAGCCTATCTCATTAACACAGCGCGTGGGCCTATCGTGGATGAGGCCGCGCTGGTGGCGGCGCTCCAGGCAGGGCGGCTGCGCGGCGCGGCGCTCGATGTCTTTGAGGATGAGCCGCGCATCCATCCGGCGCTGCTCCAGATGGAACAGGTGGTGCTGGCCCCGCACATCGGCAGCGCCACCTACGAAACCCGCGCCCGCATGGCAACCACCGCAGCGGCGAATATCCTGGCCCATCTGCGCGGCGAAACACCGCCGAACCTGGTCCCCTGAAGGCGAGCGCGGGCCACAGAAACGCGATTAGCTCTCAATTGGGCGGGCTGGCATGCGCACCAATACCTCCAGCGGAAAGGCTCTGCCCGCCAGCCAATCTTCCAGTCGTCGCACCGTGCGGGCGTGCCGCAGGTGCTCGCGTGGAAAGGTCAGCAGTTCGTCGCGGCTGAACCAACGGGTTCCCAGGATGTCATCGGCCAGCGGATAGCGCACCTCCCCAAGTGGCCTGGCGCGAAAACACAGATTGATGTCCTCATCACCCGCCGCGATATCGTAATAAACCCCCTGGATGCCGATCAGTTCCACATCATAGCCGGTCTCTTCGCGTGCCTCGCGCAGCGCGCATTCCTCGAAGGTTTCGCCCGGCTCCACGTGCCCGGCTGGCTGATTCCAGAGTTCATAAATGTCAGGCTCGGCTTCCTGCACCAGCAAGAGCTTTCCGTCCTGCTCGATCACCAGGCTGCACGTCACGGTCAAACGCACATCAGGCATACATCGCTCGCTTTCTCTTTTGGGGCAGGAGCTTTGGCTCCCAATCAGAAACGAATGCCGCCGGGTGTTCTCTCGGCGGCATGATGCTCGCTGCATCTGGAGTGATTCACGGCTCAGCGTTGCAGCGCCGAACGCTCCAGAATGATGTCTGGAATCGCCAGTTTCTGCTGAGGCAGGTTATGTTGCAGTGGCAAAGGCTGTGGCGTTGCCTGGCTCGTTGGCCCATAGAGAGCAGCACCAGGATTGGCGGCTCCAGTTCCACCAGTCCCGCCAGTGCCGCCACCAGTGCCACCTCCGCCGCCGCCACCGCCGCCGCCACCGCCAGTCGGAGGCTTGGGCTTCTTCGGCGGCGCGCACTCCACTGTCCAGCTATCCGAACTGGATGGCGGGGGAATCTTCAGGCAGCCAGGAATCTGACCAGCATTCCCCACCGTGCTCTGAGGAACTACGCCGGTGATGAACCAGTCCGTGGAACAAGCGCCATTGCCGCAGTAATATTCGCGCTGCACGCCAGGGGGGACAGGGAAATTGATGAACGGGCGTCCCTGCTCCGCTGCAAGCATGGATGCGTTCCAGATGGGCGCAGCGCCGACGATACCGTTGGCCTCATTGGTCGGGTGGTTATCGGTATTGCCCACCCAGACGCCCATGGTGTAGTCCATGGTATAGCCCACCGTCAGATCATCCCTGAAGTCCGAAGTTGTGCCCGTTTTGGCGGCGGCTGGGCGCGCGGGCAATCCGGCCTGGCAATCAGCATCCGTTTCGAGATACAGCGGATTGCAAAAGCCAAACTCTGTAGAGCGCGCCTGGTTATCGCTCAGAATGCTCGTCATCAGGAACGAAACCTGCGGGCTGATGACCTGCTGGCCCTGGGGCGTATACTGGAAAATGGTATTCCCATTTTGATCGGTGATACGCCAGATGCCAAACGGCGCATTGCGCACGCCATAGTTGGCAAACGTGCTGTAGGCCGAGGTCAACTGAAACAGCGGAATGCCCAGGCTGCCCAGCGTCATCGAAAGGCAGGTGCCGCATTTCGGGCCATCAGCCGTTACCGGGTAATAGCCGTTAAGCGTCGTAACACCCAGCCGATTTGCCATGTTGGCGACATCTTGAACCCCGGCAAACTCCAACGCCTTCACCGCAGGCACGTTCAGCGAATTTTGCAGCGCGGTGCGCACGGTTTGCTGGCCGGTAAATCTGCGCGAATAATCCAGCGGTTTATAGCCAGTAGGAAAGTCAGTAGGGCCGTCGAAGATGGGCATGGCCGGGAACCAGCCCTTTTCAAAGGCAGTGGCATAGGTGATCGGTTTGAACGACGACCCCACCTGGCGCTGGTCACTCAGCGCAACGTTGAATTTGCCGTCAATGGCGGAGTCGTAATAATTGGCGCTGCCCAGCATGGTCAGCACGGCTCCGGTATGCTGGTCGATGATTATCGCCGCGCCATTATCTACATCCTCCCCGTTGTTTGTCAGGGTCTGAACCTGATTCTGGATAATACTCTGCACCTTGTTTTGCAGGCCCAGGTTCAGCGTCGTGTAGATGCGCAGGCCGGTCAGGGAAAGCGAAAGCGTGCCCGAATCAATCATATCCGCCAACTGGTTTTCAATCCAGTAGACGAAATGGGGGGCCAGATTCGCCTCTTGCGGCGGCGCGTGCAGGAAGTTGGGCTGCGCGGCCTCGGATTCGGCCTGCAACGCTTCGCCCTCGCTGATATAGCCCTGGGTGACCATCGCTTCCAGGACCACTTTCTGGCGGTCCAGGGCAGCCTTGCGATTCACAAAGGGGTCGAACTGATTCGGGTTCTTGGGCAGACCCGCCAGCATGGACGCCTGAGCCAGATCAAGCTGCGAAGCCCCGGTGATCTTGCCCTTATCCGGCATGTTAAAGTATTCCAGCGCGGCAGCGTCAATGCCATAGGCATTTTCGCCATAGCCGATGGAGTTCAAATACATTTCCAGGATTTGCGATTTGGTGTATTGCTGGGTAATGCCAACAGCCAGGATGGCCTCTCTGATCTTGCGATCAAACGTATCATCACCGCCGGTGATTGTGTTTTTAATCAACTGCTGGGTGATGGTGCTGCCGCCTTGATTGGCTGAGCCGCCAGCATTCAAGTCTGCCGTTGCCGCGCGAATGATGGCGGTGAAGTCGACACCATCATTGATCCAGAAGTCTTTGTCTTCGGTGGCGATGGTCGCGTTGATGACGTTGATCGATACTTCTGACAGCGGAATATAGTGCTTCACGCCATCCGCCGTGATGGTATAGAGCAGCTTGCCGGTTGAATCGAAGATTTCGGCATTATCGCGGGTGGCGATGTTGGGCAGGTTCGCCAGCGCCTGTGACTGGCTTTGATAATACATGTAAGCGTCGTTGATGGTGTAGCCAATAGCCACCAGAATAATCAGCGCCACCAGCGAGACCACGCTGGTCAATGCGCGTTGCAAAATGGTATGCTTCTGCTCCTGGCGGCGGCGCTGATAGTTCATCACATAGAAGGCATAGCGGCGGCGGCGACGCCAGCGGCGCGTCGCCTCGGTGCGCACACGCTGCGAGTGTTCGCGGCGTGCCTCTTCGCTGAGTAATCCCTTGCGGTTGATGCCAATGGCTGGCAACGGCTCTGTCCGTGGACGTGGGCCGATCACCGTCGTCAGCGCCGCCCGCTCTTTTGATGGTTCTCCGTCCTCGGTGATCTCACCAGCCGCCTCTTCAGCCCCGCGCACCTCATCAGTTTCAGGCAAGCGCCTGGTTTTGGAGGGAGCCAGAATCGCGGCGATCTTGCCAGTCGTGCGCGGCCTGGGCTTCCCATTCCTCGACGCCGGGCTGGAGCCGTTCGTTTTCCCATGGCTCGACGTTGAATCTGAACCGGCTTCGGCTTCGTTCGTTGGCGAAAGGGGCGCAGACACAGCCTCATGATGGTTGCTGATAGGAGGCGCATCTTGAGTGAATAAGTCGTTTTGAGGTTGGTCGGTGTGCCCATTTGCCAGCGCCTGCGGAGGCGCATCCTCCACGGCAGGACGCAGCGCTTCAGCCACTGGCTCGGCCACAGGGTCAGCCTCAAGCGCGGGCTGTGCTGGCGGCGCGTCCGGCTGCTCTGATGCGGGCCTTACCTGCGGCTCGTCTGGCGTATCCAACACCAGAGGCGCTTCCGGCGCAAGCGTCACCGTCTCGTCCAGTTCAGCAGACGGCTCGCCAGATGGCAGATGGTCGCCTTCCAGCGCAAGGGTCATTTCTTCTGGCAGCAGCGCCAGGGCTGTCGGCTGTTGCTCATCTTCCGCGTCCGGCTGCGGCTCGCCTTCAGCCGTTTCGCCTGCGTTCTGGCCCAGGGCACGCGCCGCAGCGCGCCGACGGTCACGCATGCGCTGGCTAAATCCCGACAGTTCAGCGTCCTGGCTGTCCGGCTTCGGCTCGGCGGTGCGCGAAGCCTCATGCAGCATCTCAGGAGTGATCGCCGGAAGCGACCCAGCGGACGCGCCCTTGCGCGCCGCCAGGATTTGCCTGGCGCGCTCTACCGATTCTTTGAGGGGGGTGGTAGGCGCTTCATCGTCTGGATTTTTCGCGTCGGCCTGGTCCACTGCCAATTCCTGGGGCGACGCCGGGCTGCCATCGAGCGGCGCTGGCAGGTCGCCAGGCGGCGCTGCATCGGGAACAGGCTGCTGGGGTTCCTTGTCAGGTTCCTGGGGGGATTGGGGAGTACGAGGCTTGTTCTCCACGAAGCTTCCAGCCTTCCATTATACGGGGCGCGCGGGCACACCCCCTTGCATCATTACCGGTTTAGCAGAGAGCTTTCTATAATATCTAGTACACGATTCCATCGATGGAGAAAGAGACAGCAGACACAGGCACACAATGTGAAAATCAGAAGGTTCAGTTAGCCTCTTGCATAATTTATGCCGATCAGACGCAATTGGGTAAGGTGATGAAATACAAGCGAGGCACGCCCGGCCTTCTTGACACCGGCCCAACCCTGCGACTATGCTAGAAGTTGACGCAGTTGGCGGGGGATATGGTGGCTCGACTATCCTTCATCATCCGCTCTTATACCCCTGCCATTACATATGACGCATAAGTTTGTCTGTTATGAACATCCAAAAGTGTGATCTAGTTCACAATTCGCAGAAAAATTGTGAAGTGGTTCACTCACATTATGAAGAACGTGAAGGAGCAATCTATGCCTCAGACGGAAGTCTCCGGCGGGACGAATGCCAGCGCCGCCGAGGAGAACGCGGGACCCGTGCGCGTGCGCTTCGCACCCAGTCCCACCGGCATTCAGCATATCGGTGGGTATCGCACCTGCATTTTTATCTGGCTCTTTGCGCGACGCTACGGCGGTCAGTTCCTGCTGCGCATCGAAGATACCGACACCGGGCGCTCGGTGCCCGAAGCGGTTGATGCCCTGCTGGACGGCCTGCGCTGGCTGGATGTATTGCCCGACGAAGGGCCAATTGTGGGCGGTCCCTATGGCCCGTACTATCAGACCCAGCGCGCCGCTCTCTATCACTACTACGCCGACGAACTGATTAAGCGCGGCGGGGCCTATCGCTGCTACTGCACCCCAGAGCGTCTGGACGCGATGCGTAAGGAGCAAGAAGCGCGCGGCATTCAGTCAGTGCGCTATGACCGCCGCTGCCGCTACCTCACGCCAGAGGAGCGCAAAGCTCACGAAGACGCGGGCGAATCGTTCGTGGTGCGGCTGGCCGTACCCCTGGAGGGCAAGACCGTCGTCAAGGACCTGCTGCGCGGCGATGTCATCTTTGACAACGACCAGCTTCAGGATACGATCTTGCTCAAATCCAACGGCCTGCCCACGTATCATCTCGCCAACGTCATCGATGACCACCTGATGCGCATCTCGCATGTGACGCGCGGGGCAAACGATTGGCTTCCCAGTGCCCCCTATCACGTGCTGACCTATCAGTTCTTTGGTTGGGAGCAGCCCATCTGGGTACACATGCCCGTCGTCCTGGGCAAAGACCGCAAAAAGCTGAGCAAACGACACGGCGCGGAGCCGCTGAGCTATTATCAGGAGCAGGGCTATCTCCCAGAAGCGATCATCAACTATCTGGCCTTGCTTGGCTGGTCGTATGATGACAAGACCGATATTCTCAGCCGCGAGCAGTTGATGGCATCGTTTTCGCTCGACCGCTTGAGCATCTCCGACGCCATGTTCGACTCGGAGCGTTTGCTCTGGATGAACGGCTACTACATCCGTCTGCTCAGCCCCGAGGAACTGGCCGAGCGCACCATTCCCTTCCTGGAGCGCGCAGAAGGCGCAGGCGGCCTGCCCGGCAATGTCGCGCGTCCGCTGGACAAAGCGTATGTTGCTCGCGTGCTGAAGCTGGAGCAAGAGCGCATGAAGACGCTGGGCGAGGCGGCCCAACTCGTGCCCTTCTTCTTCACCGACGACCTGCATTATCAGGCCGAGGCGTTGATCGGCAAGGGCATGGACCGCGAAAAAGCCCGCACAGGCTTGCAGCGCGCGCTGGCTCTGCTGGAAAGTCTGCCCACCTGGGAGGCCAGCACCATGGAAGAGCCGATGCGCGCCCTGGCCGATGAATTGGGCCTGAAGCCTGGGCAGCTTTTCATGAGCGCGCGCGTTGCCATTTCGGGGCGCACCGTCTCGCCGCCGCTCTTCGAGACAATGGAGGTGCTGGGCCGCGAGCGCACGCTGGCGCGTCTGCGCCAGGCGTTGGCGAAGCTGTAAAGATTCGGCAGGGCAGGCGGTTGAAGCCCACCTGCCGAACCTTCACTATGCGCTGCTAAGCAACCTGACGGCGGTTGACGTTTCTCTAGTGATCGGCTAGAATAGCAGTGGCTCTGAGGACACAGCATGAGCAGTCAACCGTTCACCGAGGCGCTTCGCTATGGATACGGACCGAGAACCCGATCTGCAAGGGCAGTTGAACCATATCCTGCTGATCGACATCCTGCAAATGCTCAGCCTTTCCGGGCAGACGGGCACACTGGAACTGCGCCAGGGCTGGAACACCCGCAGCATCTTTTTCGAGGAAGGACGCCTGACCTACATTTCGCAGGGCACGCGCCCGATGAGCCTGGGCGAACTGCTCATCAAATCCGGCCAGCTCACCCAGCAACAGTTCGATTTTCTGGCGCAGCGTTCGCGCCAGAGCGGCCTCAGCTTCGCCCGCCTGCTACTGGATTCGGGCCTGGTAACGCCCGAAGACCTGCGTGTCACCACCGAGCAGCAGATCGAAGAAGCCATTTACAGCCTGTTCCTCTGGCGCGACTGCGCCTTTCGCTTTTATCATGGCGAGCCGGAAAAACTGGACCTGGAAAACACGCTGCCGGTCGATATCTCCAGCGAGCGCCTGATTATGGAGGGCACACGGCGCGTAGACGAGTGGAGTCACCTGAGTCCGATTATCCCCTCGCTACGCATGATCTTTCATCCCGCCGGGCAAATCGAGTTCCTGCCAGAGCCGCTGCTCGACAGTCTGGATGCGCGCGACCAGCGCATCTTGAGCCTGGTCGATGGACGTTCCGATGTGATCGCGCTGGCGACGCGGGCAGGCATGACACGCTTCGATGTAATGCGCAGCCTGGCAGTGCTGGTGAACGCGGGGCTGATTCGCACCAGCATTCCCGGCAAGCTCCAGATCATCGAGTTGTTCAAACTGCTGCTTGAAACGGTCTATAAGAAGCTCACCCTTTTTGGCTATTTGCCCATTGCCCGCGAGTTCGAGCAAGAACTCAACCGGTTTTCACAGCAGCATGGCTTGAAAACGCGCATGTATAACGGCGCCGTGACCCTGACCGATAAGGATACGCTGATTGGCAGCATGGCACTCATCGATTTGTACAAGCTCTTTATGAACATTCAGATGAACTATTTTAGCAAAACACTGCCACTTCAGGTCTCGCAGGGCCTCTTGCCGGGCCTGTATCATAACGCCAACCCCGAAATGCAAGAGCTTCTGCGATTGTATGATTTTTACAGTCCCGATGGCACAGTGGCCTATCATGGGTTCATCGAGTGACAGAGTTTTCCAAAGACAACGACGAAAACCCTTGACACATACCCTTGCCTGTGCTATAGTGTAGGCAGCTTCAGGTTTGCACCTTATTTCCCGCCCTGGCGCTCCTGCTTTGTGTGACACGGCTCATCCCCATCACTCAACCAGCGCAAATGACAGGGGACCAAAGCCCGACAACAATTGGCCGATGTTGCTCTGTGCTTGCTCTCTGTCTGAGCCGTATCCAAGTGTCATTCAGCATTCAGTGCAAAGAAAGTGGTATTTGTACGGCTGTGCCAATCCACCTCTCCGGATGGCCCAGCGCCCCTTCACATCGAGATCGCCCTCTCGAACCGCTGAGGATACTGAACAACACTATTTTTGTGACAAACAGGATTAATTTACGCAGCTTCTCGACCCGCAACAGGGTGCTAAGCTGCTATTCCACCAAACAGGACATCTATGCAACATTTCTCACGAAACACCCCAAATGGCGCGCCCTCGAGCGCCGCCTCTGGTCAAATGGACCAGCCCGACTTCACCGAAGCCCCAGAAAATGGGAACGGTGGCGCCCCTTATGCGCCCAAACGGAGCGACGGGGGCTATGGCACCGCAACGGTTGAACGCCGCAGCGAACCGACCGGCGCCAAACATCACATCAACATCACCGAACTGGAAAACAAAACGTTGGCCGAACTGCGCGACATTGCGCGCGATCTGGACCTCTCTGGCTATACCGCCCTCAAGAAGCAAGACCTCATCTTCCGACTCCTCCAGGCATACACCGAACAACAAGGCAACATCTTTAGCGTCGGGCTGCTGGAAATTGTGGAAGAGGGCTTTGGCTTCCTGCGGCCAGACCGCTTCTCGCCAGGCAGCACGGATGTGTACGTCTCGCAGTCGCAGATTCGCCGCTTTGGCCTGCGCACCGGCGACATGGTTTCGGGGCAGGTGCGCCCGCCCAAAGACAACGAAAAGTACTATGGCCTGCTGCGCGTCGAGGCCGTCAACGGCATGGACCCGGAAGTCGCCAAGCGCCGCCCGCATTTCGACAACCTGACGCCAATCTTCCCCACCGAGATGTTCAACCTGGAAACCGTTCCGCAGAACCTCTCTGGTCGGTTAATTAACCTTGTAGCGCCGATAGGACGCGGCCAGCGCGCCTTGATCGTCTCGCCGCCCAAAGCGGGCAAGACGATGATCGTCAAGTCCATTGCCAACTCGATTACCACCAACGATAACGACATCCACCTGATGATCGCGCTGATTGCCGAGCGCCCTGAAGAAGTGACCGACATGAAGCGTTCGGTCAAGGCGGAAGTTTACAGCGCCACCTTCGACGAAGCGCCAGAGATGCACATTCGCGTCGCCGAAATGGTCATGGAACGCGCCAAGCGCCTGGTGGAAGGCGGGCGACACGTCGTCATTCTGCTGGATGGCATCACCCGGCTGACCCGCGCCTATAACCAGGTCATTCCCCAGAGCGGGCGCACGCTTTCCGGCGGCATGGACCCCAGCGCGCTCTACCCGCCCAAGCGCTTCTTTGGCGCGGCCCGCAATATCGAGGAGGGTGGCAGCTTAACGATCATCGCGACCTGCCTCGTCGATACCGGCAGCCGCATGGACGACGTGATCTTTGAAGAGTTCAAAGGCACCGGCAACTGCGAAATCTGGCTGGACCGCAAGCTCTCGGAGCGCCGCGTCTTCCCGGCCATCGACATCACCCGTTCCAGCACGCGCCGCGAAGAGCAGCTTCTGGATGAGAAAACTTTGCGCGCCGTCGTGGTCATGCGCCGCATGTTCAGCACACTGGCCGAACAGCGCGGCATGGAAGCGATGGAGGCCGTGCTCACGTCGATGTCCAAGACGAAGGATAACACGGAGTTCCTGGCAAACCTCAACCAGAGCATTCGCTGACCACCCATTGAGCCTATCAACTTGACGCGCCGTTCCCCCGAAGGCTATACTCAGCCTTTGAGGGGAACGGCGCGTTTTGATGGGGAGAGAGCTATCGGTAATGCACGAACAGAGACACAAAGCGAGGTGAAGGCATGGCAAGCGCTGGAATATTCGTACAGCGTCCCCAAAAAGTAATACTCTGCCTGGCAGCGGCGCTGCTGCTGGCCGGGATGCTGGCGATGCTGCTCATCAGCGGCGGCATTCCCACTGCCCATGCCGCTGGCCCGGTCCTGACCGCATCTACCAGCACCACGAACCCTGGCGGGGATGTCATTATCAGTGGGACTGGCTGGGCGCCCGCCAAGCACTATAACCTCTATGTGTATGGGCAGGCCAAGTGCAAACCGAACCCAATCTGCGCGCCCCCAAGCACGTCCAAGCCGATCAACTCATCGCCTCAGCCGATCAAGAGCGATGGCAGCTTCGGCAACTTTGATTTTAGCTTCATTGCCAATGCCGCGACGACCACGTATGTGTTCACCGTCGTGGCCGACTACCCAGCCGGTTCGCCCTATATGGCATCGGTGCTGGTGCAGGTCGTACCCAAGGGCACGCCGCCCTCCGGCACGCCAGTCAGCAGCAGCCCAGCCGCCGGAACAGGTACGACGCCCACCTCGGTCCCGGCTTCGCCAACGAAGGCACATCAGGCAGGAGGCACCGGCACCGGCAATCCCTCGTCGACCACCCCGACCAGTTCTTCGGGCAGCAACACGCTGGCAATCATAGTGGTCACGCTCCTGCTGCTGATTGGCATTGCTGTGCTGGTTGGTCTGCTGATCGTCTTGCCACCGAAACGGCGTGCCATCCGCGCATCCTGGTATGGCGCGGGCGGCACGAGCAGCGCTGGCTCCGCGTATTATGGCTCTGGCGGCACAGGCAGCACCGGAGGGCGACGCTATGGAGCCTCTGGCCCGATGTATGGCGCGTCTGGCCCGGCAGCGTCAGGGCCACGCCGCGCCACCGGCGGCTCTATGCCTCCCGATGACCCGGACCCGCCCGCCTGGATGGGCGGCGTGGCCCAATGGGATGATCCATCGCGCACCAGTCGCCCCAGGCCACCCCGGCGACCGCAAGGCGGCAATTATTAGCCCTATTGACCGCTCTCTTTCTCTGCCTGGTACACTTGGCGTCAATCTTGCATCACAGGCTCCTCAGATGATGCGCTCGCATCATCCTTTTTCTGCGGCAGCACATCTTTTGAGGAACCGCATGGCAACTGATACCGCTGAGTCCAGGGCGCGTCAGGCGTCAGGGGCGCGCCCTGCGCGCCCCGTAGAGCGAAGAGCCTCCACGTATCCGTTGCAAGGACGCGAAGTGTTCTGGTTGGCGGCCACGCTGGCGCTGGCTGCCGCGCTGCGGCTGATGCTCGCCGCGCGTGGCTGGCCGTATAGCAACAGCGACGAAGCCAACACCGGCCTGATGGGGATTGACATCACCTGGCACGGCGCGCTGCCAGCCTTCACGTATGGCATCCATCATGTCGGCGCGCTCGATGCTTACCTACAAGTCCCCTTCTTTCTGGCGCTGGGACCAACCAACTTTGCTATGCACGTCACCACGGGCGTCCTCATGCTGCTTTTTCTGCTCGTGTTCTATCAGTTCGTCCGCCTGGTCTATTCGCCGCTGGTTGCCAGCGTGACCACGCTGCTGCTGGCGCTTGGCCCCTATCAAGCGCTCTTCTATGGCCTGCGCGCCGGACACTACGCGCAAGACATGCTGCTGCTGGGCGCGCTGCTGTTATGGTTCACCGTCCTGCGGCTGCGTCGCCCGGCGCAGGTCTGGGCGTGCTGGGCGCTTGACCTGGGCATTGGCCTGGTGGCGGGACTGGCGCTCTGGGGGACCATCTTGATGCTGCCCTTTGTGCTGGCGGCTGGGCTGGCGCTGGGTGTCGAGGCGGCGCATAGCTGGTGGATCAAGACCTCGCAGCGGCAAGCCTGGAATCTGTGCGGCCAGGCAGCGGCAGCAGTGGGCGCAGCCCTGCTGGGGATGCTGCCATTGATCATCAGCATCATCACCACGCACGGCGCGCTTTTCACTGAGGCGCGCCTGGCGTCCCAGGGTACGATGCCTGCCGGGCCACTGGGCGGGCTAGCCGCGCTGGGCCAACAATTCGCAGGCACGCTCCTGATTGGTCTGCCGCTGATGCTGGGCAGCGAAACAGCCTGCGCCCACTGCGCGCTCTGGCCGTACCCTGGCAGCAATCTGACCTTCGCGCAGGCGCTGCCAGCCGCGCTGACCGGCGCGCTCTTTTCGCTGCTGGCGCTCATCTGCTGGGGGCTGGCCGCCGTGCCGCTGCTGCGCAGCGCCAGCTATACCTTCCGGCAAGCCCGCCGTGGGCCAGAGGCGCAGCAACTCTTCGGCTATGCGCGCTATCGGGCGCGCACCTGGGGCCGCGCCATGCTGGTTATCGGCGGCGGCTTGACCATCCTGCTCTATCTCAGCACCCGCTCCTCGTACGAGACCCCTGACACCTCGATTCGCTACATTAGCAGCATTTATCTCTGCGCGCCGCTGGTCATCGACCCGCTCTGCCGGGGCGCGCGGCGGCTCTGGCGCTGGATGCAGATGCATCTGCATCCCTTTGCGATAGTACGCCCGCAGTTCAGCGCAGTGCTGGCAAGTGGTCTGCTGCTGGCGATCTTCGCGGTGAACATCGGCGGAGTTGCCCAGGCATGGCAGGAAAGCAGCAACACCCAGCATTATGGCGTGCCCGCCGGAACCAGAGACACGCAGTTGCTCGCCTTCCTGGAAACGCACCACGCTACGCGCTTTTATACCACCTGGTGGGTCTGCTATCGGCTCATGTTTGATGCGCAGGAACAAGTCAACTGCGCAGTGGTGGACAACAATAACGCCTTCGCGCCAGGGTTCAATCCGCATGCGGCCTATGCGGCAACCGCCACCGCCGCGCCGCATCCGGCTTATGTTTTCGACCTGACAACCACTGAGGCAGCCAAAAGCGTGCCCCAACAGGTCGCCAGCCGCATCGCTGCCAGAGACCCGCGCTTTCTAGGCTACACCTCGACCACCATCAACGGCTATCTCGTCTTCTATTACGCCGGTTCGGGCACCTGACAGGCACCCTTACTCTTGTAAAACCCTGAGAACGCTGCTATCTGGCCTGCTTTTACGCCACCCACGCGCAGCAAGAGAAGGCGGCTACAGCCTTGCCCCAGGCGTTAACGCTCGCGCCCTTTCTCAAGGAGTGGTCGCTCACCGACCCTGACCTTATTGCGCTACGGCAGCCAACCTGAATGATCTCACGTTATGCCCCTGGCGCGGGCGCAGCCTGCACCCTCCAGATGGCATAGCCTAATCCATGTGTATCTGCGACCAGGATACCCTGCTCTGCCAGCGCCGTGATCGACCCGCTGGCGCTGGCCGGAGCATAGTTAATCAGCAAGCGCGCCCGCGCCATGCGCAGCGTTTCGGCCAGGTTGACGGCAGTGGCGGGCACAGCGGTCAATTGCATGGCCTGGCCGGACCAGCCATCCTCCTGGGCGTAGAAGAGAAAGGCATAGAACATCGTATCGTCGCCGATCACCACCAGGGTAGCGTGCTGCTCCTGTGGGCCAAGATCATCTGCCGCCAGATATGATGGCAGCACCACCGCGTCGTAAGTAGCCACGCGCTCTGTGGCACGCGGCACATACCAGATGAGCAGCGTCGCCGTCGCCAGGCCCAGGATACCCACCATCAACACGCGCTGACGCCGAGGCTGCGCCCATTGCCGCGCCGCGCGCCAGAGCAGCTTCGCGCCATCCACCAGCAGACCGGATACTCCGGCAATGACGATAGGCAGCGAAAGCAGCGGCAGGCGTAAGTCGCCAGGCGGAAATGGACGCAAGAAGGCCAGCACCAGCAGGTCGCCCAGCAGAAACGCCAGCAGCAGCCAGGCGAGTTCATTGCCACATCTGGCCTGCCAGCCCAGCCAGAGCAATCCGCCGAGCGCCAGCACGCCCCCTGCCAGCGAGAGGTCCAGTTGCCAGGCGGACCACTCCGCGCCGAGCGTTGCCAGCAGCGATGCCGGGTCCAGCGTCGGCTCCAGCGTTTGGAACATATCCGGGCTGACGCTGCGGTTCACCACAATCCACAGCAGCGGTGCCCAGGCCAGCGCCAGCGCGCTTCCGGCGGCAAAGCGCCAGGTGAGCGCGCCTGCCTGGCGTCGTCGCCAGAGAAAGAGCAGCCAGATGAACAGCGACAGCAGCCAGCCCTCGTAGCGCGTCAATCCAGCCAACGCCAGCACAAGCGTCAGCCAGAACCAATGTATCTTATCCGGCGCGAGCGCCAGCCAGAGCGCCAGAAACCCCAGCGTAAAGAACAAGCCCTCTTGATAGGGGACGACGCTGAAGGTGACAAAGAGGGGATTAAGCGCCAGCCAGAGCGCACCCAGATAGGCGATGGGCACGCCGAAGGGGCGGCGCAGCAGCAGCCAGAAGGACAACACTGCCGCCGCGCCAAAGCACGCGCTGAGCAACCGCGCCGCCAGAACCGAATCGGCGAGGCGTGTCAGCACATACAGCGCCACCTGAAAGAGCGGCACCCAGGGCGTGCTGAAAGGGTGGTCACGGGTGAGCCAGCGCCCATACGCGTCAACATCGTAGAGCAAGGGATAGCGCAGAACCAGCGCCAGCCGCAGCGCCAGCGCCACCACCAGCACCACCAGACCAGGGCAGACCGTGCCCCAGGGCCAGCCGATGATGGCACGCCGCGCTTCTTCCCAGGCAGGCGCGGGCCAGCCCAGCCGATGGCGCGTCGAAGAGGGAGGGTCTTGCTTCATCGCATTCTCCGGCAGGCGGCGTTGTTATGCGCGGTATTGCTTCCACTTTTCGGGACATATGAAGGTATTACGCCCCGGCTATACATCTCATCTGTTCATCAGCAGGTTTTCCTGGAAACACGGAGGAAAAGGCCAGCAAGCGCTACCCCTGCCGCGCCCGCTGGCCCTGATGAGAAGCGCTTGCCTAGCGGGGTGTCGTGGTGTCGACGGGCTGCGCTGCCGTCGCGTGGCTGGCGGCGGGATGTCCTTTCGCCGCTTTGCGCGCGTTCAGTTCCTGCATCCATTCCTCTGGAACGCCATGCACCCCAATCGCCCCACCAATGGGTTCGTCCAAATCCCACAGAAAGATCGCGGTGATGACGACCAGAAACCCAACCCCGAACTGTATTTCGGCGGTGACCAGCGTGCTGTTGAGGTGAAACAGGTGGAAGGATAAGATCACCAGCACGCAGATGAGCAAATAGAGGATGCGGATGCTCAGCGCGATCTGTTTGGGCGCTTCGATCAGAAAAGTTTCCTTATCGCCGCGATGGATGGCGTCTTCCACCTTCTTGAGTTCATCATCGGCCCTGGCTAAAAACCAGGCGGAAAAGAAAACCCACCCGACAAACAGATTGATGGCGTAGGTGCTGACGGCCACGTCATCCAGCCCATCGGTGAAGCTCCGCATCACAAACACATAAAACAGCACATTGATGATGCCAGCCGCAATGGCAACCAGCAGGATAAGCGCCAACGGACGCCAGGTCTCTTTGAATGGCACGTGTACAAACCTCCAATATGGATGATAGAGGCGAGGCGTGCCACCAGTATAAAAGAAACCGGGCCTCATTGCCAGCCCTAGAGTTTCCAGACGCGCAGATGCTGAAAGAGCACGTCCGTCGGCGCGGTACATAGGTCGTTGGGAGGATTGACGGGATAGGTCACGCGGCAGGTATTCACGAGCAGCCCAATCTGCCCCTGAGCATACGCCCCATCGCTGAAGTGACCCACCGAGACATGGTTGATATAGAGGGTAAAGGCATCGCCATTCGCCATCACCGCGATGGTATTCGCCTGGTTGTTATGCCCTTGATGAATCTTTGAAGAGATTCCGACAACGATGATGCGCCGCAGATCAAGATTATTCTTATCATAGCGGACGAACCGATAGTGACCGTCCGAACAAATGATGAAATAGTACATCAGTGGAAAGTTGCTCCGAAAGGCCAGGCCCCCACAGTCCCCAGCGCGAATCTGAAGCTGTACCTCATACACCAGGTTCCGAAAAGAGACACTGGTCACCATACACGGCTGCATAAATCCTTCCTGGACTCCGCGAATCTCATAGCCACCCGTTGCAAAGCTGCACGTGCCTTGATCATCCTCATCGGTGGGCCAGGTGCCCTGGTTGGAAGTCAAAGGATCGCTCATCGCCAGGGTGCCCGTCCCGGTATACGGGTTAGAGGAAATCTGCGTCTGCGTGGGCGTCCCCACTGCCAGGCGCGTACCGGCCCAGGCGCCCACGGCCACCAGCACGACACACGCCGCCAGGACGCTGTACAAGATGGGTCGGCGCTTGCGCAGCGGCCAGCGTTTCAGTCCGCGCGCGGGTGGCTGCGTGCTGGGTGATGTCATCTCATCAGGTGCGGCTAAAAGCGTCGCCACGGCAGGGGATGCGCTCGCGCCGGGCTGGTCCCCCGCCCGCAGCCCCAGTTCCTGGGGTGTTTTGCCATAGAGCTGACACAACTGCTGGCAAAGATAGGGGCTGGGGGACGTTAGCCCGCGCTCCCAGCGCCCGACAGTCTTGGGGTCGCTGCCAATCTTGGCGGCCACATCCGCCTGCGACCAACCGCGATTGAGCCGTTCTTGCGTGAGGTGGTCATTGCGGGGCATCGTTTGAACTCCTTTCAAGAGCACTCCTGACTTTGCTCGGTCTGAGCAATCGCTCTGTGCCCCTACCTCGTCGTAGGTGCCGCCGCATTGCTTCCGCTGCAAGATTACCTCATCTGTAAACAAGAAGCAAGTGCAAATGTCCCCCAAATGCCCCCAAGATGTCCCCTGGTTGTCCTTCCTTCTCGCCGCTGTTCAGGTTAGCCTTGAGTGGGTGAGGAAGTGGCTTCCTCGCCAACCATAGGAAGATTTCATGAGTAGAAAGGTACAAGGGACAGACAGATGGCATCACACATAGGCAAACACGGGGCAGCGAGCCTCTTTGCGCGGCTGCTCTTCGCGCTGGTCGTGGCAGGACTCCTGGGCCTCAGCGTCAGCGCTATGCACTCCAAGCCCGCTTCGGCTGCTGGCTGCGGCAATTGGCAGTATCTCAACAGCGACACACAATCTGAAGATGTGGCAGACGTCCAGCCCCCCGTTTCTTTCACCATTACTGTACACACCGAACTGTTGAAGGATATGACGTTTACCAGCCCTTCTACTTTCTGCGGGCACCTGGAAGCCGAAATATCGGTGTCGTTGAATTCCTGTTTCTCTTTCCTTGGCGATAATTGCGTAGATCAGGGCACGGCCAGAGCGTATGTGGTAGGGACAAACGGCCAGAGGCTGGTTGACCAGAACTGGAGCATTTCGCTCTCTGCTCCCCCAAATGGCTCTTCCCCAACAGTAACCCACTTCACCAGTCTTGTTTCCGCCAACTGTGGAGCCGCCGGAGGCACGTATACGACAGGGCCGATTACCTCAGGCTCAGCCCAGCGCTGTGGTTAGTAGGAGCAAACAGAGAGGAGTATTTCTTATGAAAAAGTGGCTTATAGCCAGCGCCATGATGGCGCTGATAGCCTTCTTGTCGACGCCTACAACGTTTGCTGCCGCGCGGGGGCAGGTAAACCAAAGGGCCACAGCGGCCACGCACGCGGTCAGCCCGTTGGTGCAGGCGCATCCGAACACATCCGTCATCTCGTGTTCGGGGTATTACTGCGACGATGTCTATGCCTATCCCAGCAATTCACTGAGCGACGGGAGCAACTGCGGAGGGTCCTGGGTTGGCTGGTTCACCGGTGAGCCTGAGTGGTCGAAGATGTACTATTCGAGCACATGCAAGACGAACTTTGCCTATGTCACCTCTTCTCCTGACGGCTCGGCCCTGATCGAAGTGCTGCTCCAGCGCCGTCCTCCAGGGGGGAGTCCAACAGGTCACATTGAGAGCGATAACCCCACGTATATTCCCGCTTGCGCATCGGGGGTGACTATTCCTCCCAGTGACGGTGACACGTTCTGCGATCAAGATACGATCCCGAACGGCGCGCACACCTGGATTACGAATATGCTCTATGCGCCGGTTCGGGTGGTACAGGTCTGTGTCTTGACCGTGAATCACCCGCACACGTACGCTTGCTCAGACTGGCACTAACAGCACTGCCACTTGCGCAAAAATACGTCTTTTGGCGAATGACCCAGCCGCTTCTCACCAGTATGCTTGAGCCAGGGAGGGCGGATACCCAACCCCTCCCTGGCTATGGAAAGCATTGAAAGGAGCAAACCGATGCTGAAGCAACAGATCATCAAGCTCGTGGTTGGGCTGGCGCTCATCCTTACCCTGCTCTTTGGGGGCACGCTGGGCGCGGGCCTGGCGGCAGCGCGAACGACTCCGGCGCATCAGCACCTGCTCGCGTGCAGCGGCCTCAATACCCCACCCTGCACCATCTAGCGCTCGTGAAGAGGTCGTTCCCTGGACAAAATGAGCGGTAATTGCGCGCCTTCACCTTGTGGCAAGAAAGCCGCCAGGGTCACGCAGGGCCACGTTGCAACAGAGAGGAGTTCATCTGATGAAAAAGTGGTTTGTAGCCTTCGCCATCCTGAGTCTGATGGCATTCTTATCAACGCCAACAACCTTTGCATCCCCTCGGAGTCACTTGAACAAAGGGGCCTCAGCCACTAGTCACGTGGTCAGCCCGTTGGTTCGGGCGCATCCGAATACATCGGTCGTCTCGTGTTCGGGGTATGATTGCGACGATAAATATGCCTATCCCCAGCCCTCAAACGTCGATGGGACCAACTGCGGTGGTTCTTGGCTTGGCTGGTTACCTAAGGAGCCTGAGTGGTCCAAGATGTATTACTCTAGCTCCTGTAGCACGAATTTCGCCTACGTCACCTCTTCTCCAGATGGCTCAGCCATAATCCAGGTACTGCTTCAGCGGCGTACTGTTCCGGGAGATGAGATAAGAGGCTATATTGAGAGTTTTAACAACAATTATACCTTCTGCCTCCCCCCTGGTAATCCAGGTAACTCTGATTGGGACTCGTTTTGCGATCCAGATATTATCCCCAACGGCGCGCACAGTTGGATAACCAATATGCTCTATGCGCCATCAGATCAGGTGCGGGTCTGCGTCGGAACCGTGAATCACCCAGGCGCTAACGCTGTTGACGCTTATTGTTCCTTATGGCACTAACCGCGCTGTCACCCTGCTTTCTAGCAGGCGCCCTCCGTCCCGTGTTCCCATCGGTGATGGGAACACGAGGCTCTGGTGATCGCTCCTCCCCCGGCGCGATCACCAGCGGCTCACTCCTCAGACCTTCGGCGGTCCCTGCTGAATGCGGGCACGCACATCGGCGGCGCTATCCCCTGGATTGAAGCCCTCCAGCCACCACGTCACACCAGCGTCGGCATAGTCGGCCAGCAGCGCGTCGCCCGCCTCCTTGCCCTGCTCATAAGCCCAGCCGACGGCGACCACATCAAACGGCTCGCTGCTCGCGCGATACTGACGAGTATACGCGAGCATCGCGCGAATGTCATCGGGTGGCAGCGGCCCATCACGCAGCAGGGGAAAGACACCATCCCAGCGCGCCGCCCGACGGAAGGGCTTTTTGTTCGGCCAGATGCCCGCTACCCAGATGGGGATGCGTGGCTGCTGCACAGGTGCGGGCAAAAACTGCGCCTCCTGCGCCTGATAGTGCTGCCCCTGGAAGCTGAACGGCTTGCCGCTCCACAGGCCGGTTAGCACCTCCAGCCCCTCATCCAGCATCGCCCCGTGCAGCGTGTCGTCGGTTGGCTCGCCAAAGGCGCTGTATTCGCGCCAGTGGTTGATGCCGATGCCCACGCCAAGCACCAGCCGCCCGCCCGAAAGCTGATCGACGCTCACCGCCTCGCGGGCCAGCTTCCAGGGTCGGCGGCGCGGCAGGGGCGTCACCATCGTTCCCAGCCGAATCCGTTCGGTGCGCAGCGCCATCGCCGCCAGCGCCACCCAGGGGTCGGTAAACGGCAGCGGCTGATCGGTTTGCAGGTGGTCCCAGAGGAAGAAGCCATCCCAGCCAGCTTCTTCCGCCGCGCGTGCCAGATCGGCCAGCGTGCGCGGGTTGCCAAAATCGCCAAAGTTGGGCACATCGATAGCATAGCGCATAGATCACTCCTCAGCTTTCTTGATAGATGCCCAGAATCGCATCCCAGAGCAGTTCCGAGGCCAGCATGCCCAAACCAGCCACGCTCAGCGTCGGATGCTCGACCTCATTTGTCGTCACGGCATAGAGCATATCGCCATCCATCATCGTGTGAAACGGGCAGATGATGCGCGCCATCGACGAATGCACCTGGCGCGCCCACTGGTTCAGGTTGTTCTTGTCCAGCTTTTGGTTGGTCACCGTCACCGTCAGCGTCGTGTTGCCAAAGGGCGGCGCGGTTGGCTCGCCCGTCAGCAGCCGCCGCTCCAGTTCCTCGCGTGGGTGGGCGCGCAGGCCAGTCTGCGGGTCGCGATTGCCCCGGACGACTTCGCCCTGGCGGTTCAGCACCACGCCCAGCGCGTTTACCACTGAAAAGACGGCGATCTTCGTCGCCCCCACCTGCCGAAAGGCCCCACCCTGGCCGGATGACTCGCCGTGCGCAAAATCGAAGACCGCACCGCACCCGGCGGAACGGCCCGCACCCCGCGCGCCCAGCGGAAACACGCCCGGACGCGCCGCCAACAGCGCCGCTCGCCCAAGCGCCAGATCAGGATAGATGCGATTCTCGCGTACTCCAAAATCATAGAGAATCGAGCCGGAAACCAGCGGAAAGTCCTTCAGCGAATAGCCGTCCTGCTCAAAGAGCGCGTTGCTCACGCCAGCCGCTGCTTCCAATCCGTAGAGCGAGCCACCCGCCAGGCAGATGGCATGGTTCCACTCATAGCCAATCGTCCTGCCCACCCAGCCGCCGCGCTCATCAATCGCGGTGGCCGCGCCACCAGGAAACGAGAACACCGTGCAGCCTGTTGGTCCCTCTTCATACTCTGCCACGCCAATTTCCAGACCGGGGAAGTCAAACGTCAGCATCGGGCCATCGAAGGAGGTTCGGGGTGTCAGTGTGGTGTTGCGATTGGTCATCGTGTCCATAAGTCTCAACTCCTGACTGTTGCTTCTGTTTGCGCTGCCACTTCAGCAGAGCGCGTATCACCATTTGCCTCCAGCAGACAGATGTGCGATACTTGCTCCCAGTAATCGAATACGCGAAAAACCTTTCGTTTCAGCAACCCCGCTGAACTGGCCCTCCTCCAAAAATTCACTTTTCTAAATTTTTTACCTGCCCTGCGCGTTCGGCCACATCCCCACCCCTGTTCTTTCTTCGCCTCAATAGCAGCCCTATCTTAGCCCGCTATTCCTGACGCCTTCTGTCAGGAATCCATGCTATGCTTGAAGCAAAGACAAGGCGAGAAAACAAGAGGGAGGACCTATGAAACTGCTTATCTTCCTTCAGGGCACCACCATCATGCACCGCAACGCCACCGGGCATACGCGGGCAGAGCGCGTGCAGCAGGTGCACGCACAAGAGGCGTCGGTTCGTGACTATGCGGCCTACGTTCCCGTCGGGGATGCGGTACACAAGCTGTGCCGCTGGAGCGAGCAAGGGGCCGAGATCGTCTATTTGAGTTCGCACAAACGTCCGGATGATGTGAACAAAGATCAGGTGGTCCTGCGCGCCTACGGATTTCCGGCGGGCCAGATCGCCTTCTGCCAGGAGGGCGAGCGCTATCAAGACGTGGCCGAGCGCGTACTGCCCGATATCTTGATTGAAGATGATTGCGAGAGCATTGGCGGTACCATCGAGATGACCTATCCGCACATCAGGCCAGAAGTCCAGGCCAGCATAACCTCCATCGTCGTTAAGGAGTTCGAGGGCATCGACCACCTGCCAGATGACCTTGCCACGCTGCGCAAGACAGGGAGATGAGAGCCATGCGCGCTGATCGACTGCTTTCGATGCTTTTATTGTTGCAGGCTAACCGGCGCATCACCGCGCAGAGGCTGGCGGAAAAGTTGGAAGTCTCGGAGCGCACCATCTATCGCGACCTGGAAGCACTCAGCGCCGCTGGCGTGCCCGTCTATGCCGAGCGCGGGCCGGGCGGCGGCTGCGCCTTGCTGGGCGACTATCGCACCACCCTGACCGGACTGAACGAGGCCGACGTGCGCTCGCTGCTGCTTTCCGGTGTGCCGCGCCCGCTAGCCGACCTGGGTCTGGACAAAGCCCTGGAGGTCGCCTTGCTCAAACTGGTCGCGGCGCTGCCTTCGGCGCGGCGGCCCGACGCCGAGCAAGCGCGGCAGCGGCTGCATCTGGACGCCGCCGCCTGGAACACCCCCGCCAGCGACGAAATTCCCCACCTGCGCATTCTGCAAGAGGCCATCTGGCAGGAACGCAAAGTGCGCCTCTGCTATCGCACGCGCAGCCGTGTCGTCAGCGAGCGCCTGGTTGAGCCGCTGGGGCTGGTCGCTAAGACCAATGTCTGGTATCTGGTCAGCCGAAAAGATGGCGAGATGCGCGTCTATCGCGTCTCGCGCATGCAATCGGCTGCCCTGACCGATGAACCCTTCGAGCGCCCCGCAGACTTCGATCTGGCCGCCTATTGGGCCGACTGGTGCGCCCAGTTTCGCGCCACGCTGCGCCAGTACTCGACCGTGCTGCGCTTCGCACCGGAGGCCATCCCCATCCTGTCACACTTCTTTGGCGAAGGCGCGCACGCCCTCATCGACGAGGCCGACCCGCCCGACGCCGAAGGCTGGATCACCCTGCGCCCCACCTTCGAGAGCATCGAAGCCGCCTGCGGCACGGCGCTGAATCTGGGCACCTGGGTCGAAGTGCTGGAGCCAGCCGAACTGCGCGAGCGCGTCATTCAACAGGCGGCAAGCGTGGTCGCCTTTTATGCTGACAAGACGCGCTAGACCGTCAATGCGAGGGCAGTACATTGGTACTAGCCTGGTTGCCGCACGGTTGCGCCGATGGGTTTTCTTGGCTAGAATGTATGAGACAGATTAGGTATATCTCCTTGATGTGCCGCACAATCAGGCCGTCAGGGGTATGATTGTCGATCATCGAGGATAGAGGCCATGGTACGACGGGGTGAAGATCGCTGGGGCGCACCAGACGAGCCGCATGATGACACTTCCTTATTGCCCCAGGAAGACGCGCGCAACGACGCGAGCAGTTGGCAACAAGCGGACGCCTCAGCAGGATTCTATTCCACCGACCAACCCAACCCGCAAGAAGATATTACGCCCAGCGAGGCCCTGGCTGCCTTCACCGAAGGCGACAATGTGCCAGGCAACCCAGCAGAGCGCTATCCAGAGGATGAGCGCGCCTATGCGCCCCCTGCCGCCGATGCCGAAGATGACTACGCCGCATTCGAGGACGAGTATGAAGCAGACGGCAATGAGCAGGAGTGGTATGATGACGGCCAGGATGAAGACGACGATGACGAGCGTGCCCTGGCCCCATACGAAGCGCCTCAGCCGCCGGTACGCCAGAGCCTCATCAGCAACGCGCTCCTGCGCCTCACAGGGGCCAGCCGCGAAATAGCCAATCTGGAGCCACGCGCTACCGGGCCAGTCCTGGTACCTGGCAGCGGCCAGGTGGCCCGACCAGGCGCGTTCGGCCACACGCCATTTTCGCCGCGCGCGCATCGGTCCCGCCCGTTCCTCATGCTGTTGTTCATCATCGTCTTCGCATTGGTGACGGTCACAGCCACTTCCTGGGCCGCGGCTCCGCTGGATACGCAGTTCCAGGTCTATGATAACTTCAGCAGCCTGGCAGGCGCACAAGCGCCGCCCTCCACAAGCAAGGTGCAGTATAACTGGTATGTCGTGCATTATGGCGATACCCTGCAAAGCATCGCCGCCAAGTTTGGCGTGTCGCCCAACGGCATTTTGCTGATGAACGGCCTGCAAGACGCCGACCAACTCTATGTCGGGCTGAGCCTGAAAATCCCCACCGATCCCACCTATGGGCAAGGCGCCCAGGTCGGGGTCGTGGACATCCCGCCGCCGCCGCCCGATAAATCGGGCAACGTGTTCGGCACCAATCCCTGGAACTCGCTCAGCGGGCCAACCGATCCGAAAAACGACTGCGCGCCCACCGGAAACTCCGACACGCTGGCTGATCGCCAGGCGTTCCAACTCGTCGCGCCGAACCCGCACGCCAGCTTTGCGCGCGGCTTCACCTGGTATCATAACGGTGTCGATCTGGATAATCCTAATGGGTCGCCCATCCTGGCAGCGCAGGCGGGACTGGTCGTGTTTGCTGGCTGGGATACGCTAGGTCTGGGCTGGTCGGTCAAGCTCAATCATTGCAATGGGCTGTCCACCGTCTACGGCCACATGCTCCACCCACCGCTGGTCAAGGATGGTGACTATGTGACTGCCGGGCAACAGATCGGCCAGGAAGGCTCAACCGGTGATTCCACCGGTCCCCACCTGCACTTTATGACCGAATGGTGGAATAAAGCCGCCAATCCCTACTGCTTCGACTTCCAGTTGCCCGCAGGCGACACCCCTTGCACTGCCACCTAAGCCCCAGGCAAGATCACAAGAGCACGGGGCAGGCTCTGAAGCCTGCCCCGTGCTCTTGTGATCTTTTCTCTTGCGACAACCCCAGAAGTATGCTAGAGTATAGCGCTGGGCCGCCCTGTTTGAGCAACAGAATACCCTGCGGTCAATTCTCGCCCTGTGAGAGGTAGTCAGTCGCATGCCTAGCATTTCCGGTTTTACCAATTCCGCCCGCCGTACGCGTGGCGCCTTGCTTATGAGCCTGTTTCTGGCGCTGGCCCTGAGCGCCTGTGGTGGCGGCGGCAACGGATATCTGGCCCCCACCAATCAAAGCCCAACGGCTGCTTCCACCGCGACCAGCACAGCCACCCCCACGCCCAAACCCGGCAGCGCCTATGCCTACGCTTTTGCGCGCAATGGGCAGGTCTGGCTCGCCCAGGCGGGCAAATCGCCCCAGCAGCTTTCTCAACTGGCAACCACCAGCGGGCAGACCATCAGCGCGCTGGCCTGGTCGCCCGATGGCAAGCACCTGGCGTTTGAACTCTCTGGCGTAGGCAACCCGGTTGACTATGTAATTGACGCCAGCACCGGCGATTTCTCGGCCCTGAATCTGCCATCCACCACAGCCGCCGCCCAGCTTGGTTGGGCCAATAACACAACCGTCATTGGGGCCAAACAGGTGAGCGGCAACACGCAGTTCTGGAAAACGGATATCAGCACAGGCACTGCCAGCCAACTCACCCAGGTCACCGGCACGCCCCAGGTGCAGATCGTTGGCGGAGGCATCTTCTACTCTGAGCGTGACTCCAGCACCAATCAGATCATGCTGCACCGCTATGATGTCGGGGCTGGGTCAGAGGGCACGCCCGTTGCCATCACGCCTGCTGGCACCTCAACCCTCAAAGTCAACTGGGATGTCTCGCCTGACGGCTCGCACGTCTTGACGGGCTTCCGGCTGCCAACCCCCGATTCCTCCTGGGACAATGGCTTCTGGTCCATCAACTTCAGCGATAATACGGACCGCTCGCCCGTCTTCACCAACGACGAACTGCCTTTCAGCAACTTCAAGGACACGGACACCGTCACGCTGAGCTATTCACCAGACGGCCAGACGGTGCTGATCGACACCAACGGCACAGTTGGCCCGGTCACCGAGGGCCTTGACGACTCGAACTTCACAACCTACTCACCCCATGTCAACGTCACTTCGCCGGGTCAGATCAGTTGGGCGCCCAACGGGGCCAGCTTCGTCATCAACGGCACCGGCAGCGCCAACCAGGCAACCATTTACACCGTCGCCAGCAAATCGGCTGGCAAGACCTTCGCCGACAAAGCGACCCTCTTGCAGTGGGCGCCAACCAGCTAGGCCCATCCTTTTCTGACGAAGAGTCAGGGGCCAGGGTAAGAGCGGCTTACCCTGGCCCCTGACTCTTCTCTAAGCCTTTTTGCTCTGGTATCACTTGAGCGCTGGCAAAATCCCCCAAACGCTGGATACCGAACGGCTGCCTGATCGTTCTATGTACAGAACGAGCAACCCTCGCCATCCTATTACGCAGGGAGGTATCATCTCGCATGCGCTGTCCTCATTGTGATTTGTACATCAGCACCACCAGCGCTCAAATCTGCCCACGCTGCGGCCAGCCCCTGTCCAATCACCTCGACCGCATCCAGGACAACGAACCAGTTTCAAGCGCTTCCAAGGACCCAAAGTTTCAGCCTACCTTTTCATCGCCGACAACCCCACGTTGGACACCCGGAAGCTGGCCGACTCCAGCCGAGCCAGCACCCAGGCGGAGCAGAAGCAAGCGCAACCTCATCTCTGCGCTGGTCTTCATCCTTATCATCGCCGCCTGCGCGGGCTGGACTTATCTTGCCTTCTTTTCGCACGGCAACCAGACAGCAGGCAATCCCCCCGTCCCAGGCGCAAATGTGCTCTTCGCCGACCCGCTGAACTCCGATACCAGCGGCTGGTCCTATGACACCAACCATTGTCTCTTTAAAGACAATGCCTACCACGTCAAGAACAGCATTGTTTGCTTTGCCCCTGCTGGCAACATCGGCGATGCAGATATCTCCGTTCAAGCCAAGCAAGTTGCAGGTCCATTGCTCGCGGGATACGGTATCTCTCTCAGGCGCGAGAGCCGAGGCAACAGATATGATTTTGATATTGACGGGAACAGCCAGTGGGCCTTCTTCCAGGTCGTCAACGACACCGCAACTGCTCTTGTCGATTTCACCCCTAACGCCGCCATCAAAGGCGGGCTTAACACCATCAATACCCTGCGCGTGGAAGCCAAAGGCTCGCACTTTGTCTTCTTCGTGAATGGCACCCAGGTAGGCGAAGCCGACGACACCACCTTCGCCAGCGGGGAGGCGGGTCTTGGCGTGAGTGGAACTAGCACTGAGGTCGCCTACACCAATTTCGAGATCGATAAAGTGAGTTGAGGCGCTGGAAGAAGGTGCAATGATGAACTGTCCCTATTGTGGTTTTTCCATACAAGATGCTTATGCCGTTCAGTGTCCGCGCTGCGGGCAGGCTCTAGCTAGCAGCACCTATCCGAGCTTTGGCGGCCCTGGCATGGCAACGGATGCTTTCTCTGAATCGCCTACCGTGTTTTCTGACGGCCCAACTCCTCCTGGCACAACCAGCCCAGGCCAGAATTATCCTTCCGCTTTTCCTGGTCAGAGCGCGCCAGGAAGCGCGCCAATGTATAGTCCGAGCACGTCACCAAGCGCCCCGATGTATACGCCGAGCGTGCCTCCAAGCTATCCCCCGATGCAGCCCCCAGGTGGGATGGCTCCATTGCCCCCAGCCCCAACGCCACCACGCAGGGGCAGAAGCGGCCTTATCATCGGCACATTGCTTGTTCTGATCGTTTTGCTAGCTGGGGGCCTGGGCGTTTCGCTCTACGCCCTGAATGCAAGAAATGCTCAGCAGAGACAAACGGGAGGAGCCACTTCAACTGCTGCTCCCAGCCCCACCCCCACGCCAGGCGAGGTTGTCCTGTTCCAAGACTCTTTGACCTCCAATACCAATGGCTGGGCAAACGATGCAAACGAGAGCCATTGCTTCTTTAAGGACAAGAGCTACCACGTCAAGGATGGCTACTATTGCCTCGCTCCTGCTGGCAGCGTGAGCGACGCAAATATCACCGTCCAGGTAAAACAGGTCGCAGGCTCCTTGCGCTATGCTTATGGAATTGTCTTCAGGCGAGCAAGTCCAGGCAACTGGTATGAGTTTGATATTGATAGCAACAGCAAGTGGGTCTTCCGGGCGGTCATCAACAACTCCTCCTCCACACTTGTGCCTTACACGCCAAATACCGCTATCAAGGGCGGACTCAACCAGGTCAATACCCTGCGTGTCCAGGCAAAAGGCACCCATTTTACGTTCTATGTCAATGGTATTAAGGTAGGCGAGGCTGCTGATACCATGTTTTCGAGTGGGTACAGCGGTCTCAGCGCTGATGGGGCAGATACTGAGGTCGCGTACAATAACTTTCAAATTACAGCGGCAGGCTAAGGTGACAAAACAGCGATGTCGCTCCCCGATGGGATGCAGGAGAGAAGCTCGCGTACTTTCTTGACAGGGAATGAGGTGCAACGATGAACTGTCCACGCTGCGGTCTGGAGATAGAAGAGAAGAACGCCAGCTTTTGCCCGCACTGTGGCGAGCGGCTTGATATGTACTCCACCAACTTTTCCGTGGAGCGCGCCACGCTTCCCTCTCAGCCCATCCATGAAGCGCCAACCAGAATCTCGGCAAATCTTCCGCCCGACGGCAGGCGTGGCTGGGCCAGCAATATTGGACCATCCCCAGCCACGCCTGCCACCAATGCCGCCTTCTATAGTTCGGACAATCCAGTATACCAACCACCACCCGGCGCGACTTTCAGACGCTCCGGTGCCCTGCCGGTGGCAGCCGCGTCGCGCCGGGTGAGCAGTGGTCGCATCATCCTGGGCATCCTGGTCTTGCTGATCGTGTTTGCCAGCGGCGTAGGGGTTGGCGTGCTCCTGGCAAAGCCGCAGACCCAACAGCCTCAGGGGCAGCAGACGCCCACGGCCAGCAAGACCACTGCCCCCACACCCAAACCCAGCCCAACGGCCACGCCGGTTGAGCACGTGATCTTCAGCGATCCCCTGACTGCGCCAACCCATCCCTGGCAGAATGATGCCACCCGCTGCGCCTTCAGGGATGGCAGTTATCACATCTTCTTTGATTTTATCTGCGAGGCCCCTATCGGCATTCAAAGCAACGTAGCCATCAGCGTGCAGGTCAAGCAAATCACGGGAACGGCCAGAGCCTTCTTTGGCATCAGCCTGCGCTTTTCCAGCGCGGGCAACTTCTACCAGTTTTTGATCACCAGCAACAGCACCTGGCTCTTCGAAAAGGCCGTCAACGGCGTCGTACATGCCATTGTCGCTGAGACAGCAAACCCGGCCATTAAGCCGGGCTTGAATGTCGCCAACACCTTGCTGGTGCGCGTCAAAGGCACGCACTTCGATTTCTTTATCAACGGCACCAGCGTTGGCGAGGCCGATGATAGCACCTACTCATCAGGACTGATGGGCCTGCTTGGCGCTGACAACGCCGATGTGGCCTTCAATAACTTTCAGGTCGCCACCCTCACCTGATGCGTGTCGCCAGCCATCACCCGCTGATGGCCTTGTTCGCCGCCTGCGTGATTTGCTCGAACTCCACATCGGTCAGGCTCCAGCCCAGCGCCCCGGCGTTGCTGGTGGCCTGACCGGCATTTTTGGCTCCCGGGATGGGCAGCGCACCCTGATGAATCAGCCAGTTGAGCGACACCTGCGCGGGCGTCTTGCCGCCATGTGCCGCGCCAATGCTGGTCATTACCTCGATCAGCGGGGCCGATGCTTGCAGGGCCGCCGGGCGGAAGTGGCGATTTCTCGCCCGCGCGCCGCTCACCGTGACCCCTTGATGGTACTTGCCGGTCAGCGCGCCCTTTTCCAGAGGACTATATGCAATGAGCCGCACAGTCAGTTCGCGACAGGCCGCCAGCACTCCGTTCTGCTCTGGTTTGCGATGCAGCAGACTATAATGCACTTGATTGGACGCCAGCGCGATGCCGCGTTTTGCCAGCGCCGCGTGTGCCCGGCGCATCTGGCTGGCCGTGTAGTTGCTCACGCCCACCGCGCGCACCTTGCCACGCTCCACCTGATCGGCCAGCGCGTCCATCAGCCGCTCAATGCTGATCATCGCACCCCAGGGCCAGTGAATCTGATACAGATCGACCTGCTCCAGCCCCAGCCGCGCCAGGCTGGCATCCAGCGCTTTCGGTAGTGTGCTGGCCGTCAAGCGATAGGGGAAGGGCGCAAACTTGGTGGCAACGATCACCTCGCCGCGCTCAACGCGCACCAGCGGCCCCAGGATTTTTTCCGACAGACCTCTGCCGTAGATTTCTGCCGTATCAAAAAAGGTGATGCCTGCCGCGCGGCTCTCTCGATAGGCGGCCTCAACGTCGCTCTGTGTGTAACCAGCGCCATACTGCCACACTCCCCGGTCGCCCCACTGCCAGGTGCCCAGGCCCAGGGGCGGAACGTTCAGGTCCGTCTTGCCAATTGCAATTGTCTCTGTCATCGCTCATCCTTCTTACGAAATGATATGCTTGTATGAGTGCGCTTGCGCCATAAAAGGATACCCCGGCGCGATACACTCATCATGCCAGTTTCCGCGCCACTCGGCAAGAGCGCCACAGAAACAACGCCCGCGACACGTCAAACCCGTGTCGCGGGCGTCCAGGGAAAGGGAGATAGCTCTTATTTGGCGAAGGTTTTGCCTCCCTGGAAGTCCAGCCACACCACTGGCTCTGCGCCAACCACCCAGGCAGTATGCCCGGCAGGAAGCGAGACAACATCGCCCGGACCAACATCGGTTTCAGTTCCATCATCCATTTTGAGGTGCATGTGCCCGGAGAGGACATAGTTCAGGTGTGAGACCTCGCAGCTTTTGGTGCCCGCGCCAGGCTTGAGGTGTTCATCCCACTTCCAACCCGGCTCAAATGTCACCTTCAAGACCTCCGTTCCCCCAGCAGTCACCACTTCAGCCTTCATCTTGGGATGGCTGCGCGTTTCCTCAGGAGCAGCGAAACTCTTTTTTTGCATCGTTGCCACGTGTGTTCAGTTCCTTTCTCTCTTCACAAGGACAGCAGACGCTCTGCGGCAGGAGAAGCACCGGGCCTGCCGCATGGTATCTATAACAGGATAGGGAAGCTATCCGGCGCTCGCAACGGCAGGAACTGTGCCTTCTACTTTGCGCTGGGCGCGGCGAATCTCCGTCACGAAGGCAATGATGATCAACGTCTCTTCAAACACGGCATACAAGAAATGGAGGTCGGGGCGCATAATCGGCAATCCACCGCCAATCAGGCCGCCCTTGGCAATCAGGCCAGGATTGCCGGGAATACCCGTTTTGATGTATTGAGAGATGATATAGAGGTGTTCAATTTCGTGCCAGACGCCAAAGACAAACAAGACATAGAGCCAGGGATTTTTGCGCAGCCAGTAGAACAGGACAAAGCAGAAGACCAACACCCAGGAGTTCCAGATCAGATGTACCCATTCGTTGTTCAACTGGCCGATGATGCCGCTCGCCTGCGGCCCCTTCAGGCCCAGGATGTGGATTTCCACCATCTGCGCGCAGTGCTCAGCAAGATGGGCGGCCTGGCCCATCACCAGCAGAAAGAGCAGCGCTATCCCGGTGCCATAGAGGCGATAGAAAATGCTCATGACATACCCGACCAGAGGTAGCCAGGCAAAGAGAATAATCGTGCCCACTTGCCACAGGGCAACTCCCAGCCAGAAGCTGGAGACAATCAGCGTGCTCACCACCAGCGTGGCGATCAGTAGATAAAAAGTCCTGGAGTTTACCGAGAAGACCCGACGCCGCAACTGAAGTTCCATATGTTTCTCCTTCTGGCAGAGTATCCACCCATGCCTGCAACAAACCAGCAGAGCCGCTGGCCCTGGTCAGCAGTGTACTCAGAAACAACCAGAGCGCCTATGAACTTCGCCACACTGCATGTGTGAAGCACGTCTCCTTAGAGAGCAACGTCGCGCAGCCAGCTTTTCGCAGACGCAGATGAGCGGACACTTCAGGAGAGAAGCAGACCGAGGGAGGATGGCAGGCGCAGTGGCATACCAGGCACACTGCTGGCGCGCATCGCGCCTGCCAGGCGAAATGTCAATGAGCACGAGGCCAGGGAAAGGCTAGCATGCCTACATATGGTGATTGCGAAACTCTGCACTTATTTGGTCGGCAGCATAGGTCTCTTGCATGTCTAGCGTTTTCTCCTGGATGGTCTTCTGGTTCACCTCGCCGCCGCCAAGAGCAGTCGTCCAGAAGCGCTTCTGGTACAGCACCCAGTAACACAGCAGCAGGCCAACGAGGCCACCAATCTCGATGGCGCTTCCACTCCCAATGGGGATGAAGGCCCCAACGACGATGCACGCCACCAGCACCCCCAATCCCAGAGCGATTTTTCGGTAACGCATCGCTTGCTCCTTGCTGATCGGGCAGATTGCCGGTTATGCCGTGCGCTGCTGTGCTACGGCCTCCAACCCGAGTTCCTTGATCGCCTGTTCGCGCAGGATAAACTTTTGCACCTTGCCGCTGGCCGTCATCGGATAGATGTCGGTAAACTTGAAGTAGCGCGGGATTTTCTGCTTGCTGATCTGGCCGGTGCAATAGGCACGCAGTTCCTCTTCGGTGAGGGTTTCGCCTGCCCTGGGCATGACGACGGCCAGCAGTTCTTCGCCAAAGAAGGCATCGGGCACGCCCAGCACCGCAACATCAGCCACCTTGGGATGGCGAATCAAGAACTCTTCCACCTCGCGCGGGAAGATATTTTCGCCGCCGCGAATGACCATATCTTTGATGCGCCCGACGATGTTGATATAGCCCTGCGCGTTAATCGTTGCCAGGTCGCCGGTATGCAGCCAGCCGTCTTTGTCTACCGCCTCGGCGGAGCGCTCCGGCATATTGTAATAGCCAGCCATCACCAGCCAGCCACGCGCGCACAGTTCGCCACGCTCGCCAACGGGCAGCACCGCGCCGCTGGCCGGTTCGATGATCTTCACATCGACATACGGCAGCGCTTTGCCCACCGTCGCCGCTTTCAGTTCAAACGGGTCATCGCGCAGTGTCAGCGTGATCGCGCCGGTATTTTCTGTTTGCCCAAAGGCGATCACCACGTCCGCGCCGATGCGTTCTTTCACCTGCTCCATCAATGCCACCGGCACAGGCGCGCCCGCGCAGACCACCCCTTCCAGCGAGGAAAGATCATACTTGCCAAAATCGGGATGCTGGAGCATCGCCAGCAGCATCGTCGGCACGCCGCCGGTGAACTGGCAGCGCTCGCTGCTGATGATCTGCATCGCCTTCAGCGGGTCATAAGCCAGCAAGGGGTGAATCGTGCCGCCCAGATACAACTGCGCCAAGGTGTAGCCCACACAGCCAAAGACATGGAAGAACGGCACCAGCACACACGAACGGGACTTATGCTCCAGCTTCAGGCGGCTGGCAACCGTCATTGCCTGATTGGTCAGGTTATAGTGCGTCAGCACCGCGCCTTTGGGAAAGCCCGTCGTGCCGGAGGTATACAGAATCATCGCCGGGTCGTTCGGCCCAAGCGAGGCTTGTCGCTCGGCCAGCGCCTCGGCGCTGACGGCCATGCCCCCGCCAATCATCTCGCGGAAGGCCGCCGGACGCCATTCCTGGCTTTCCAGCAGTGCTGGCGGGGTGGCCCCCACCAGGCAGAGATAACCCAGCCTCGGCAGGCGCTCGCTCGTCACTTCGCCATGCTTCGCGCCAGGGGTGGTCATGGAGCGCATCGTCTCCACGCAGTTGTGATCGCGAATCTGCGCCATGAAGAACAGCGCGCGCACATCGCCCTGCTTGAGCACATACTCGATTTCTGCCGCGCGCAGCACCGGGTTCACCGTCACCAGCACCAGGCCCGCTTTGGCGGCGGCCATCTGAAGTAGCGGCCATTCCGGCACATTGGCGGCCCAGATGGCGATGTGGTCACCCTTTTGCAGCCCCAGCGCCATCAGCCCGCGCGCCACCATGTTGGCCTGGTCGCGATACTGCTGGTAGGTCCAGCGAATATCCAGCGCGCCGCCAAATTCCGGATAGCCGGAGTAAACCACGGCCTCCTGGGAGGATAATTCTGCTGCGCGCTGATCTAAGAGGTCGCCAATCGTCGATTCCAGAAGCGGTTCATCGCCAGCCTCGGCCTGCCAGAAGGACAGGCCATCATTGGTCATGCCCATACAGTCCCCTCCTGTGAGGTGCTAGGAGAACGATTTGAGGGTGTATCCCGCGTGAAACGGTTGCCGCTGGCATCAGCTATCTGAGCCATATTCTAAACCTGTTGGTCCATCCTGGCAAGGGGCTTCGTCGATCATTCTTATCTGTTGTACACCCAGAAGCCGAGCCTGAGCACACCGGCAACACAGAGAAAGTGGAGGAAGTACTTGAAAAGAAGTGGACAGCATGTTACAACATACTCTATGGTCGCGCTGGGCCATCGCTTCCCTGGTAAGTTTCCGCCACCCATCCCCTGCCACGATGCCACACGTCTTCTTCCTGGGAAGTGGTGAGCCTCTCGCAGCGCACACGACAGAAGGAGGTACGCAGCCTATGCAACCTGCTACTCCAGCGAAGCGTCGCGTCCTGGTCGTTGATGATGACCCTGATCTCCTGGCAACCATCAGGCAAGGATTGCAACTGTTAGGGGGCTATGATGTGGAGGTGGCGAGCGATGGTATCGCTGGCCTGGAGGCGTTTTTCGCCACGCCTGTTGATTGCATGGTGGTCGATCTGAGCATGCCCGGCCTCAACGGCTACCAATTGATTCGCGCGCTGCGGGGCGATGCCACCACCGCCCAGGCACCCATCGTCGTCTTGAGCGCGCTCGCCCAGGAGCAGGTGGAAACCATTGGCCTGCTTTCCGGCGCCGATGCCTATCTCTACAAGCCGGTGGACCTCCAGACGCTGATCTACACCGTTGAACGCTCGCTCACGTTGACCGCAGAACAACGGCTGGAACGTGACCAGGCGCTGGCCGAGGGCTTCTTTCCTCCATCGCCATAGGGAGATGCCCGAGCGCCTGCTGGTTGGGGCGCTTTACTCCCGCTATCGCTCGCCTGCCTATCCCTGCATCACCCACCCATGGATGCTCACGCATTGCCGCGATATGTAGTGTTTCGTAAGGAGGAGCCAGATGCCAGCCTATTCCACACCGAGCACCAACGCCATAGATTCGCTGCCCTCGCTCACCTCAATGACAAGGTGGATACGCAATACCTATCAAGCGCCCTTCCAAGACCCACCGGAGGCGCAGAGCGTCAAAGACCTGGAGCGCTTTCGTCGCTCGGCGCTGCTGCGCGTCTCTGCCTTCACGATTACGCTTATCCTGCTTACGGTGAGTCTGCCCGCGGTCCTATTCATTCAGGCTCAGGCCGACGCGATAGGACTCTGGTCGCTGCTGATCCTGATTCTTGCCGGGGTCTTCAGCCTGATCTGCAATGAACGCGGCGCGACCACACTCGCAGGCGCTATCTACACGTATGGTTTTCTTCTCTCCATCTATGTGTATATCATCTTCACACCGTTCGGTCTGGACGCAACCACTGTCGCCGCCTACGGCCTTATCAATGTCCTGCTGTTCCTGGGAGGACTCACCTATTCACAAAAACTGGTGTGGTTCAATGGTGGCCTGGTCACCGTGGTGAGTTCGCTGGGTCTGCTGCTGACACCGCGCAATCACGCGGTGGCCCTGGGAACCACCGTCCCTATTCAAGTTTTGATTATGTTTTTAGACGCCAGCTATCTGCTGACCACCTTCCTGTGCTGGCTGGCAGGAAGCAGCGGGCGGGTGGGCATGGTGAAGCTGGCAACCACGCTGGAGCAGGAAAAGCAGCTTGTCGCCCTCAAAGACCTCTTCATCGTCAGCGCCAATCATGAACTGCGCACGCCCATTATGACGCTGAGCAATAACCTGGAGTTAGTGTCGCGGACGTTAGATCGCGTGGACCCCGCGCAGCGCCAGGAGATGCTGGAGCGCGCGCTGCGGGCCAGCCGAGATTTGAAGGATATTTTGCGCAACGTGCTGGATGTGGGCGTCAGCGAAGCTGAGGTGCGCAAGCAGCTTCGCCCGGAAGACCTCAGCGTGCGCGCGGTGGTTCAGCAGGCACTCGACACGTTCGACCCGCGCGAGTTGGGCGAACCCTGGCTGGAGAAAACCACCTTGAAATCGCGGCCCGTTTCGCTGGATATTGCGCCCGATCTGACGATGCGCGCCGATGGTGGGCGCACGCGGCAGGTGCTCGTCAACTTGCTTTCGAACGCGCTGAAATACTCGGAGGCGTCAGCGCCTATCGCCATTTCGGCCAACCTGCTGGAAAGCGAAGGGGTACGCGAGCAGGGCAAGCCGCTCATTCCAGCAGGCGCGTGGGTGCAGATCAAGGTACGCGATTGGGGCCTGGGCATCCCGCCCCGCGAGCAGGCGCTGCTCTTCATGCGCTTCGTGCGGCTGGCGCGCGATGCCGCCAGTTCCACGCGCGGGACCGGCGTCGGTCTCTATCTCTGCCGCGTGCTGGTGCAAGCGATGGGCGGGCAGATTTGGGTCGAAAGCAACGGCGTTCCTGGCATGGGGTCGGTCTTTACGTTTGTTCTCCCTGCCGCTCAATCCAATGCCTGACGATCACCGGGCAAGGATGCCCAACGCCGGGAAATCATCTACAAAAACTACACCATCTACGCTATCTATGGGCCTGCGCTTTCCACTAACCCACATCGAGCAGCGACTTGAGCCAGTCTAGCCCTTGCTTGATATTCCAGGCGCGCACGCCCAGTTCGCGCTCGGCCTTGTCCACGCGGAGGCCGCTGAGCAAGGGGCGGCGCGCAAGCTGGCCCAGGTCAGCGCTGAGCAGCGGCGTAATCAGGCTGGCATCCAGCTTGAAATGATCGGCCACCGCCTGCGCCAGCGCGTAGCGGGTGATGAGTTCGCCGCCAGCGGTGTTGAAGAGGCCCACCGTCCGCTGCCGGGCCGCCGCCACCAGCATTTCGGCCAGGTTGGCCGCCGGGGTGGGCGTGTTCTGCTGATCGGTCACGGCGCGGATGCGTCGGCCCGCGCGCAGTTCGTTGGCAATCGTCACGATAAAATTGGTGCGGCCCGTTGGGTTCAGGCCATAGACGAGCGCTGTGCGACAGATCGCCAGCCCGACGCGCCCCGCGCAGATGTCGCTGACCAGCCGTTCGGCCTCCAGCTTGGTTTCGCCATAATAATTGACGGGATGAACTGGAGCCGTCTCGTCATAGGGGCCAGGATGGGCCTGGGAGCCATCGAAGACATAATCGGTGGAGACATGGATGAAATGCGCGCCAACGGCGGCGCTGGCCCGCGCCAGATTGGCCGCGCCCTCCACATTGGCGGCACGCGCCAGGGCGTGATCGCGCTCGCAGGCGTCCACATCGGCAATCGCCGCAGGATGAATGACCACGGCGGGTCGCGCCTCGCGCAGCGCTTGAGTCAGTCGCTCGGCTTCGCTCAGATCAGTCTGCCAGGCGCGAATGCGCGGGTTTGCATCGAACGGCGCGGGCAAAGGCCGACGTGTCAGCGCGTGCACCTCTTCATCGGTCGTCTGCAGCAGCGCTTCCAGCACAAAGCGGCCCACCAATCCAGTGACCCCGCTCACCAGGATACCTGACATGCTTTCTCCTTCTCCAGCGCAGGCGTCTTTATGAGCAGTATAGACCGGGGCCAGAATAGAGCGCAAGAGAGGGGCAGGCAAGCTCATGTTACATTTCCGGACTGGCTGCGATTTATTACCGAGTATACTCACACAACATTGGGAGACGCGATGCAGCAGCCGGAACGCATGATGCTTGACGATGCCCCTGGCGCGGGCGTAGGCGCTACGCTCTACCAGCGCTATGCCCCTGCTATCTTCGCCTATCTCTTGAAGCAAACGGCTTCCCGCGAAGATGCGGAAGACCTGCTGCTGGAGGTCTTTCTGGCGGCGATGGAACGGGGCAGTCTGACCGACCTGCGCGAGCCAGAACAACGCGCCTGGCTCTGGGGCGTGGCGCGCCATAAAGCGGTCGACCATTTTCGGCGGCAGGCTCGCCATCCCAGTGTCCATCTGCGCCTGGTGGCGGAAACGCTCTATGAGGATGAGCAGATGGAACCGGAACAAATCATCTTGAAGCAGGAAGCGCTTGCCGCGCTCATCAAGGCCATTGAATCGCTTCCAGCGCGCCAGCAAGAAGTGCTGCGGCTGCGTTTTGGGCACGGGCTGGCCTGTGGCGAAATCGCCACCCTGTTGAAGAAGCGCGAAAGCGCCGTGCGCATGCTGCTTTCGCGCACGCTCAAAGCGCTGCGCGCGCTGTATAGCAAGCCCTAGAGTCGAGGAAGGTCCGCGCTATGTCCGATGCCAACTTTCCGCCCGAAACCATCGATGAGCAGACCAGGCGGCTCGCTGACGGCCTCGCGCCTGCCGTGCCCCCAGAGGGGGATGATGCCCACCTGATCGCTGATCTTCATCGCGTTTATCGGCCACTTGCTGACGACAATGTTCGCTCGTTAGAGCGCGTGCGGACACGGCTGGAGCAGCGCGAGGCGCGCTTTACTCATAGCTTTCCTCAGAGATCACCCACAAAGGAACGATATATGAAATCGCTGTTCAATATCTTCTCTCAAGGCAGCGCCTGGCGGCGAGGACTCAGCGCCGCCGCTGCTGTGCTGCTGCTGGCGGTTCTGGTTGGCAGCATGGCCGCCGTCTTCGCCTTGACCGGGCACGGCAAGAGCGCCAGTCCAAACCACACCACTGTGCCCGCCGAAACCATTACCACCGTCACGCCGACCGAGCCACCGCCGCCGCCACCAACGCCCGGCATGTATCTCATCACCCAGAAAGATTGGTATACCGATCAAATCAGCAAGGTAGACCCACAGACCAGGAAGACGCTCTGGTCCCAGACGATAGGGCAAACCGAATCGTCTATTGTCGTCTATGGCAATACGCTCTATCTCAGCGTTGGTGACTCCGACTACACCACATATAACCATTATGTCTACGCGCTCGATGCCACAAGCGGCGCGCTGCGCTGGAAAATGCTGGTGAGCCACGACCCCTTCCAGGCGCCAGAGTCAAACCAGCCCCTCGACCTCGGCGTCCTGGCTCCGCCCGTCATCGACAACGGCATCCTGTATGTCGGCGCGCGCGATGGCAAACTCTACGCGCTGGACGCCACGAGTGGGGCGCAGCTTTGGGTCTATGACGCGCACGCCATCGCCTTTGCTGGCGGCTTTCTCGAAGACGCCAATCAGGTAGCCGTCGCGCAGGGCGTGGTCTATGGCGCTATCCATAATGCGTTGTATGCCCTCGATGCCAGGACCGGCAAAGCATTGTGGACAAGCCAGATCGTCAATACACAGCTTTACAACGGTCCGGTGATCGCCAACGGCATCCTCTACATTTCCTCATACGAGGAGGATTATGGCATGTCGCCGGAATCGCAAACAGGCTATGCCTACGCCTACACTATCCAGGGCGGCAAGCAGCTCTGGCGTTACAGCGCGGGCGCTTGGGTGCTCAGTTCGCCAACCGTGGCAAACGGCGTCGTGTACTTCGGCTCCTACAACAACAATCTTTACGCGCTCAAAGCCAGCAACGGCAGCGAACTGTGGCATTACCATACCAGTGGCGAGATTTTTGACCAGCCCATCGTCGCTGATGGCGTCGTCTATATCGACAGCGGAAACAGCGAGTTTGCCATCAGCGCGAGCGGCAAGCTGGTGTGGAGCGTCTATATCAAAAACCTGATCTATCAACACACGGTCCAGCAGGGCGTGGTCTACGTGGCCGTTGACCCCGGCCAGCTTTACGCGCTGAGCGTCAAAGACGGGTCCATCCTCTGGCATCAGAAATTTGGCGCAACCCTGATCGATAAGACCGGCAGCGAAGGGGAATTCGCGCCTATCCTCACTCTGGTGAGCTAGCCGCCGCGCTGCTCAGCGTCGCCAGACGGGCCGCGTGCGGGCCTCCAGAAACTCCAGAAAATCCTGGGGGCCAGGGACGCGCTCCACTGGCGGCGCTTCGTTGGATGCCCCGGCGTCGGCGGGAGGTGCGGCGGGCGACCAGCGGCAAGCGATGCGCCCTTCGCGCAGCAGTTCCAGCAGCGCGGCGTCGTGATCGGCTGTGCTGAACTGGCCGAAATGGTCCAGCACCAGCAGCGGCTTGAGGTCCGGCCAGAGGCGTGCCCGGCGCAAGCGGCCCAGGGCATGCAGTTCTTCTTTCAAAGCGGCCCAGGCAGCGGCCCGGGCCGTTTCGCGCCTGCGCGCAAACCAGCTTCCCTGCAACGCTTGCGTTTCGCGCTCGCGGGCCAGCCGCGCCTGCTCCGCGCAAAGAAAATCGTTGAGCAGCGCCACGCTGGGATAGTGGCGCGAGGCAAACAGCAGCAAGCGGCGCGGCGCGGCAGTGGGCAGGTCGTCGAGCGTTGCCACGCAAACATACAAGAAGTGCGCCTTGAGCATGCCGCGCAGCAGTTCCAGCGTGCGGCGCACCTTTTCGGCGCTTTTGCCGGGGCCGGTCCAGACCGTCTTCCAGGTGTCCGAGCGCAGCAACGCGGTCAGGGCTGGCGGCGAGTCCGGGCGATCTTGCCCTCCGGCCTCCGGCGTCAGCGGCCCGGCCAGGTCCTGGGTCGCGACATGCTCAAGCTGGGCGACAGAGATGGTCAGCAGCAGTTCGGTGGGCGCTTGCCGCTGGCCGAGCGACACCAACTCTTCAGCCGAAAGCTTCGGCGTGGCAAACGGATTCAGCAGCAAGATGGCCGGACCCAGTCCCAGCGTCGTCAGCAGCGCCTCGCGTGGCAGGGGCGTCAGCGTCTCGGTCGTAGGAGCCGCAAGCGCGCCTGCGGCGGCGAGCGACTGCGGGCCGCTGGTGCTGCGCCCGTTGCGCTGCGCGCCCGGCTGCTGCTCAGGAATGGGGTTGGCTCCGTTCGTTCCGGCTGATTCTGGCGCTTTGTCGCTTGCTTTGCTGGCCTCTAACCGTGCACCATGCAGCGTAAAGCCGGAAGCTGCCAGCGCGTCAGCGGTGTCGGCAAAGGCCGCGCTGCCAGACTCGCCGCGTTGGCTCCGGCCAGCCGCCAGCCCATCGACCCACCAGCAGGAGCGGTGCAGGCGGCTGGCCTGGCAATAGGGCGCGACAAAGCCTGGCAGCAGGCGCGCCTTCCAGGCTTCCCAGGCCGCGCGCTCGCGGGCGTCTGGCCGACTTTCGCGGCGCCTGGGTGGCGCGCTGACCCCGCTCGCCTGGGCATCCAGTTCATCAAAGAGGCTATGCTGGGCCACGAGGGAACCTTCTTCTGGCAGTTCAAGCACGACGTTTGCTCATTTGAGCCTACCACAGCAGGCGCAGGTCGTCAACGCTGCCGTCCAGGCAGAAAAACAGCCGGGCTGAGGAAGCGCTTCCTCAGCCCGGCTCAGTTGCCAGCGTCCCGCTGTGACTGCTCATCTTGCCGCCCAGACCGGCCAGAGACACCACCCCATGGGAGCGGCTCTCTTTCGCGCTCGCTGACGGCCCATGCGCCCAATTGGACCAGCGCATACACCAGATGTACCCCCAAAGCGCGTAACTCATGGGGAACGAAATAAATAGCTCTGCTCAGCAGAAGCGCTGGAGGGTCAACATACGGGTCCCAAAATAAGAGGCTAGACTGATTTTTTGCGTCGTTTCGCAGCGCCACCTAATTTGCCAATCCGGCTGTAGAACTCCGGGTCCTGGCTGGTTTTGGTGGCATTGCCCCCCTTTTTGCCCATCTGCGAGAAGTGGTCGGGGCCGTACTTGTCCACATTGGCCCGCCCGCCTTTCTTCGCGATGGCGCGATAGTAATCGCTGCCGCGCTTGTCTTTGAGCGCGGTGCCTCCGAGCTTTCCGATGCGCCGATAGTAGTCCTCGCCGTACTTGTCACGCACGGCGCTGCCTCCTTTGCGCCCGGCCTCAGAGGTTGTCATGGCAACCTTGATTTCCTCAGCCATGCAACAATCCCCTTCTTCCCGGTTCTGTCCCAGGCAGCAATTTTTGGCAGGCAATCTGCCTGTCAACGGGCAAAGTATAACTCAGGGCTTTTGGAAAAGTCAACCATCCAGTACTTTGGCGTAGCTGCGCGTGCATCATGCGCGCAGACCGCTAGAATCCTCGTGTTCTCCTCCGCTTGCTTGACAAGACCGAACAGCCTCAGCTATCATTTGGAAGCAATATGCCCCCTGTATTGGACATCCAGACCTGTTGCGCCTTGTCCTCTCGCGGCAGGGGAAGTCGAGCATGATGCTGGTGTGCTGGAAAAGAGGAGCGCGTGATGGCCCAGAAAGCACTCCGGCAGTGGTGGAAGTGTCTGTGCGCCTGCTGCGGATGCGACCCCAGCGCGCGCCCATTCCCAGCGCCCAAGCGCGCGTTGCCCACGCCTGCGCCACTCCGCCACATCCTGATCATCGAAGATGACGCATCCATGGCCCAGGCCACGCAGGCCGCGCTGCACCTGGAAGGCGACGCTGCCTGGGAGGTCAGCATCGCCCACAGCGGCGAAGAGGCGCTCCAGATGATTGCCGCGCGGCAGGTCGATTTGCTCCTCCTGGACGTGCGCCTGCCGGGCATCAGCGGCGCGGAGGTCTATCGTCGGCTGCGGGCCGCGCCCGCCACAGCGCGCCTGCCCATCATCTTCCTCAGCGGCGGCACCGCCTTTGATCTGTCGCAGGAAGGCATTCAGGAAGGCATTTTACTGCGCAAGCCGTTCAACATCACCGAACTGGTTGCCATGGTCCAGGCAAACCTGCCCAATGCCAACGAAAAGCCAGGGAGGACGACCGGCGATTGACCGCGCAGGCACGGCAAAGCCAGACAAGAAGCGCGTGGCGGGCAACGTATCTGGTGCCCGCCACGCGCTTCTTGTCTGGCTTTGCCGCTCCGGCCCGTTTATTCAGAAGCCAGGAAGGTAAATGCTGGCGGCGGCACCAGAGGTGTGCCATACTCCAGCACGATCAACTCGTGCGGCTTGAGGGTGATTTGTGTCGGATCACCCGTATACGGCGCGAGATTGCTCGGCGGCGTCACGGTAAAGGGCTGCGAGGTATCTGTCGGCTGATCGGTGGGGTTATACACATACACCGTGAGCTTGTGGTTGGCATCTATCTTGTGCCCCATCAGATTCGTCGCGCTGAGCGTCTGTCCCCAGATGTCAAAGAACTGTTTCAGATCATAGGTCCGGTTATCCGGCGACTCGATGTGAATGACGCCCTCATCGCCCGTATCCGAATGGACATGCAGCCAGTAGTAACACTGGGTAACAGACTGGCGGCCAACATCCCCCGGAATCGGAACCTCTGCGCCATTGACATAGACTTGCAGGTGCGCGTGGTAGTGCGTCTGGGTCTGCTCAAGCGCATCACACTGGATGTTATCAATCGTATCGCCCTTGAGATAGGGTGGTGTTCCCGGGCCGATGAGATTATAGATAAGGACGCCAATCAGCACCACCCCGATGGCGCTGCCGATACCGATAAAGCTCCATTTTCTGATGCGCCGGTTGCGCTGCTCGCGCTCGCGCTGCTGACGACGCTCCTCGATCTTGCGGCTCAGTTCCTCGCGCTTCTGGTCGCGTCGGGTGGTCTGCACGCGCGGCGGGACGGCGAGCCTCGCTGACGTGGATGGCGCTTTATTCCCCGCCTTGGCGTTGGTAGTCGTGGGCCGGGCTGTTGATTTGGCCGTGGACGTTTTGGCGGTTGCCGAAGCTGTGCCAGAAGACGTAGCTGTCTTGGAGGTTGACGACAGCGCGCCGGAAGTGCTTTTGGCGCTGGAGTCGCTGGTATCCGTTGTCGTTTTGGCAATCGGCTCCGCAGCGCCCGTCTTCTCTTGATTGGCGCTGGGCTTGCCGTTCGCATTCCTGGCAGCCGACTGGCCGGATTTTGGTTTTGGTCGATTTGTCGAGGTTCCCATGTCCGCCTCTCTGCTGCTTCCCTGAACATGCCATGTATACGGCAAGCGGCTTGCAGCTTGCTCAAAAGTATCCACAACAGTATACGGTGTTGCCTGTTCCTTCGTCAATGCACACAGGATCACCGCATCATCCATTCCTCCCATAAGACGATTCGGAGATAGGATACGTCGTATCCCGCGATACATTGGCAGGCAATCCTAGCCCTGATGTGGGAGGATAGCTGGCTCAACCACGCGGCCCTTGACCGGAGACGACAATACCACCGAAGTGGTCAGTTGTCCATAAGGCAGCAGCCGATCAAGCAGCGCCTCTAGATGCGCCACCGAGGCCACAATGACTTTCAGAATAAACGAGTCGCTGCCGGTAATGCGGTGACACTCCAGCACCTCTGGCAAGTCAGCCACAAAGGCGCTCACAATGGCGCATTTCTCGCTGGGAGACTCCATGCGCACAAACGCCGTCAGCGCGTAGCCAATCTTTTCCGGGCACACCTGCGCGTGATAGCCAACAATCACCCCTGCCTCTTCCAGCTTACGCACCCGTTCGGCCACGGCAGGCGCGGAAAGGCCCACACGGCGACCCAGTTCGCTGAAGGAGAGACGCGCATCGGTTTGCAGCGCGCGCAGCAGTTCCCAACTCGTCATATCCAGCGCTTTTTCAGAATCGAAAGCAAGCATTGTATTCCACCTTTGTTTTATAAGCGATTGACGGGAAATACCTTCCATCTCCCCTTCATTGCCCCTCAATAATACTCTACAATAAAAGTATGCACACGCCATTTTCTCGTCTGATGCGTTCCCAGGCACCCGAGCGTGCCAGCGCGTCAGCCCCCAAAGCCACCAGCGCCCAGGACGATGCCACCCAGGCGCAGCCCCCCAGCGCTGAAGCGGCGACCGCTGGCGCAGCCCCAGCGCCCGACAAGCAGGGTTGGCTCTCCCTTGGGCTGGCGCTGCTGGCCGTCTATGTCATCTGGGGTTCAACCTACCTGGCAATCCATTACGCCCTGAAAGGCTTCCCGCCTTTGCTGGGGGCTGGATTGCGCTTCTTGTTTGCCGGAATCATCCTCTACACCTTTCTGCGTGTGCGTGGCGCGCCCAATCCCAAGCGCAGCCAGTGGGGCGGCGCTGCCATCGTGGGCTGCCTGCTGCTGGTGGGCGGCAACGGCGGCGTCTCCTTCGCCGAGCAATCAGTCGCTTCGGGTGTGGCCGCGCTGATCATCGCCACCACACCCCTGTGGGCGGTGCTGTTTGCCCGCATCTGGGGACGCTGGCCCAGCGGCAAAGAATGGGCTGGCCTGCTCGTTGGCTTTGCGGGCATTGTGCTCCTCAATCTGGGCGGCAACCTGAGCATCACACCGCTGGGCGCGGGGATATTGGTGTTGGCAGCGGCCTGCTGGGGGTTGGGTTCGGTCTGGAGCCAGCACCTGCCGCTGCCCGCCGGGGCGATGGCAAGCGCGGCGGAGATGCTGGTCGCGGGCACGGGCATGCTCATCCTGGGGCTGGTCACGAGCGAGCGTTTTTCCAGCGTGCCATCGGCAGTTTCCATCGTTGCCCTCGGCTATCTGGTCGTGTTCGGCTCGCTGGTGGCCTTCAGCGCCTATGGCTATCTGCTCAAGCGCGTGCGCCCGGCGCTGGCGACCAGCTATGCCTACGTCAACCCGCTGGTGGCGCTGCTGCTCGGCGCGGCCCTGGCCGGGGAACAGATCACCGGCATAGAAGTGATCGCCCTGCTCTTCATCCTGACCGGCGTCGTGCTGGTGGCCCTGGGGCGAACGAAGCGCGTCTAGCTCTTGACATTTTTGAACTTTTGTTCTATATTTGTGTGTGAGCGCTGCCTCTCTGGCGTTTGGGGAGCAGCGGCGCTTTCCCCGTGTTCTGCCCCATTCCAGCCCGCGTGGTGCCCCCTCCTACGGCCACGCGGGCACCCTCCATCATCAAGCTTCTTTACCCAGCAATCCGCTTGACCAATCGCTCGGCCATTGCCACGCTGTAGTTCTGGCCGCGGTCCTGGGGATAGACCTGGAACATGTTGGCAAGCCAGAGGTTGGGCAGCGGTGTTTCGTGCGGCGGAATATGCGCTGGAAAGTCGCGGGTGACGATGGGTTGGGCAAAGGGCGCGGCAAACATCCACGAGTCGGTCACCCAATCGGGGCTGAAGAGCGGATTGATGCGCTTGAGGTGCGGCAGATACCGAAGCAGCACCTCTTCTTTGCTTTGTTTGAAAAGTGGGTCGGTCATCGGCAGATAATTGCCCAGATAGAGCAGATGTCGCCCGCCATAATCGGCAGTGGGCATCAGATTGGTATGTTCCACTGCAGCCAGGAAGGGATAGCCGCGATCAGTGAATTGCAGCCAGTAGACATCGCTCAGCGATTGCTTCAGCGCCACAATCAGGCAGTGCGCACCATAGGCCAGGCCCCAGTCATAGCGCTCGCGGAAGTCTTCGGGCAGTTCGGGAATCAGCCGGAAGGTCAGGCGCGTGGGCAGCGTCGAAATCACGCGATCATACGCTTCGTCCTGCGGGGCGGCATCTGGTCCGGGCTTGCTGGAGACATGCCAAGCACCAGAGGCGGTGGCCTCCTGACCTTGCATGCTGGCGCTCAGCACTTCACAGCCCAGGCGCACTTCGCCGCCGCACGCGCTGATTTCGCGCACCAGCGCGTCATAGACCTGCTGGAAGCCGCCGCGCAGATACCCCAGACTGAACGAGCGGCAGTGCAGCCGCGACCACATCCAGGCCATACTGATCTGCGGATAATAGTTGCCAAACTTCGACTCCAGAATCGGCTGCCAGACCAGTTCATACGCGCGTTTGCCCATCCAGCGCGCCATCCACTCAGCCGCGGTGACCTGCTCGAAGGCGGCATAGCCGCGCCGCAGCTTCAAATACGCCCCCACCGCGCCCAGACGCACCCGATCAACCAAGGGCAGCGGGCTAAAATGCAGCAAAATATCCAGCGGGCTAAACGCATAGGCTTTGCCATCCACCATAGAACTGGTCTTGGGCGCGTGCCATTCCAGACGCTCGCCCAGGCCCAACTCGTTGATGAGCGCGATCATCGTCGTATCAGAGCGAAAGAGGTGATGATAGAACTTTTCCAGGTGCACATTGTCTATAGGAAAGCCCGCCGCCAATCCGCCAGGCAGCGGCTCTTTTTCCATCACCACCACCGCATCGCCGCGCTGGGCCAGCCGCAGCGCCAGCGTCAATCCCAGCGCACCCCCCCCCAAAATAGCCGTTCGCATGCTTTCTTTCTCCGGCAAAATAGTCGATCCTCTGCGCGAGCAGTATACCAGATAGTGGGAACGAACGTCGAGCAGGCGTCAGCGGCTTCACCGTGTGTTCCCAAAGAAGGAAAGCAATCGGAGCAGACAATCGAAAGATCGGCATACAGATTGCTATGAAAACTGCATGAGGTTATGGGCAGAGGACGCCTTCCCCCAATAATTCCTATGCTTCTGGCCTAAGCGGGGGGCTTGTGTTACACTGTACCAAACCAACCACCGCGTATTTTGGAATGGAATCCCCGCACAGTGCGCCTTCTTAGCTTTTCGGCAGAGACACCCAGAAAACCCCTTGGGGAGAATGCCAGGATATGAGCATTTCGGCCAGAGAGGTTGCCGTTCTTGTGCAAGGGCTATGCTACCTGATCTTAACTATCAGCACAGCCCGTCAATTTATACGCAAGCCTGGACAGTTGCGCTTGCATATTCTGCTGCTCTTTATCGGTATGACCGGCTCTACGCTGCTGCTGGAGGCCAGCATACGGCTCTATGCGCTCGCATCGTATGAGGCCGCCGCGCTGGTGATTCTTCATTTCAGCATCCTCAGTGGGTTCTTTACCCTGTATGCCGCATTTTTATTAGCTGGTGATCTGACGAATATCCGCCCCTGGCTCAAATGGGTGGGCCTGAGCCTGCTGCTTCTGAGCGCTGTGTTTATCGTGATGATCGCAACCGATTTTCCCAATTCCTCTTCGCGGATTCCGGGAATGGCCGCGCCCATCCTGCCAGCGGCTATGCTCACCATTCTCTGCGGGGGCTTCCTCTTCTTGAGCGCGCGTGTGTGGTACAGCAGCGCGCTGGCAAGCAGCGCCAGCCGACGGCGGCTCCAATTGCTGGGGGCCAGCGCCACATTGGCAGCTTTGGGTGTCGCCGTGACGCTGGAGCGTCTCTTCGCACCGGGGCAGGGGCAAACGATCTCAATTTTGGCGCGCCTGCTGCTGCTCAGCGCGGGAATTGTCCTCTATCTGGGGTGCGTGCCGCCTGGCTGGCTGCGCCGTTCCTGGGTGCTGCCGGAACTGGAAGAGGCCAGCCGGTTCTGTAATAGTCTGATTTTAGGCCAGCCAGAGGCGTCCTCAAGCGCGGCAGCGCAGGGCCAGACCCCGGCTATCAACCAGATTCTTCAGCATGCCATGAATGGCTTTGGCGCGCTGGTGGGCACGGTGCAGCTTTGGAATGAAGCGCGCGGCACCTTGGAAGTGGCCGCCTCCATCCTTCCGCGTGAAGAGGGCTTCGCTGCTGATGCGAAATCAGCCAAGGACGAAGCGCTGGCGGAAGTGTTCCGCCAGCGTCAGGCGTTGCTGCGGCCCATCTCGGCGCGCAAGTGGCCGTTCTTACAGCGCCAACTTGATGCTGGTGTGTTGCTGGTCGTGCCGCTCAAGCGCGGCGAGCAAACGCTGGGGGTGCTGGGGGTATGCTGCGAACACGCACCCGGCTTCGATGCGTCTGATCTGGAACGCCTGCAACTCTTTGCCGATCAAATCACCTGCCTGCTGACCTGCCACTATTTCCAGGAGCAAATGGCAGCTTTTCAAGCGCTGCGCAGCGAGCGCGCGCTGAAAGATGAGTTTATCGCCTTGATCGCGCACGATTTACGCACGCCGTTGACCGTCCTGAAAGGGCGGCTGCAACTGCTGCGCCGCCAACTGCTCAAAGACGGGCAGCCCGAAGCGGCTGAAGCCGTCACCAAGCTGGACGCGCCCTACAATCGACTGGGGCAGCTTATCAGCACGCTGCTCGATGTCAGCTATATCGACACCGGGCGCTTACAACTGCTGCACCAGACCATCGATCTGGTTGGCCTGGTGCGTAAAGTGATCGACGCCAATCCAGAACGCGAGATTACGTTGGAACTAGAGCTAGGCGAGAGCGAGAATACTGGCAGAGGAAAGCCGCTGCTGGTTCAGGCAGATGCCGGACGGCTGGAGCAGGTATTGAGCAACCTGCTCGATAATGCGCGCAAATACTCGCCCATTGAAAGCGAGATCACCGTGCGCGTGGAGTGCCGGGCGGAAGGAGCAGAGGCGCTGGTGAGCGTGCGTGACCTGGGCATTGGCATTCCAGTGGAAGATCAGGCACATCTCTTTGAGCGCTGGTTTCGCGCGACCAGAAATCCGGCACAGAGCTATGCCGGACTGGGCTTAGGACTCTATATCAGTCACGAGATTGTCAGCAGGCATGGCGGGCATCTCTGGGTGGAAAGCAGCGGCATCCCCGGCGAAGGGTCCACCTTCTTCTTTACGCTGCCGCTGGAGCAGGCTCAAGAGGAAAGAGCGGCTGGCGACAACACAGCATACTGAACGGGCTGGAGGCACAGGCACAGATGGGGAATGAGATCAGGTCACTGTGCCAGTCGGCTCACCACAGCCAGCACATCTTCCAAATCAAACGGCTTGGGCAGCAGGGCCTCCACGACATCGGTTGCCAGATGCAGGCGCTCTTGTGCCAGCCGCCCACCCGCCGACATCAGCGCCACCCGATTTTGCTCGCGCAGCTTTTGGCTGGCCTGCAACTGTCGAATCACTTCGCGACCATCGACATTGGGCATCATAATATCGAGTAAGATGATCCAACCACTTTCATGTTCCAGGAGATCAAGGGCTTCTTGTCCATCGCGCGCCGTATCTACGCGAAACCCCTCTTCCAGCAGCATATCTTGTAAGAGTGAGCGAATTTCTTCATCGTCATCGACGATCAATACTTTGGTCATGGGCACCAGTTTTCTCCCTCAGAGCGGCCACAGCGAGCGCTCTGTCTGACCTGCTCATGTAGTAAGCTAAACATACCCGAAAGGATATAGCTGTGTCAAGCGATCAAGCATTCAAGCAAGACGTAACCTACGGTACGATTGCTGGCGCACTGGCGGCAGTCGCCTATCTGGGAGCCATGAAAATCGACATCGCGCTCACACGCTACCCCAGCAATGATCTACACGTCATCGAGGGGCTGCTGCCTGGGCACGCCAACCGTGTTCCCTGGCGTGGCTTCCTGCTCCATGTGGCAAATGGAGCAGGGTTAGGCGGCATCTATGCTGTCGTCCAGCGCTGGCTTCCTGGCCCTGCCTGGCTGCGTGGCATCCTCTTCGGCGAAGGGTTTATACTCTTCATCTGGCCCACCGTTCCATTGCTTGACCGCTTTCATCCCTGGATTCGCCGAGGGCAGCTTCCCCCTTTTGCCCGCCGAATAGTCCTTTTGCAAAATCTTAGCCGCCACCTGGTCTTTGGCCTCGTGTTGGGCGAAGGCTTGCGCGCGCTGAAGCGCGGCGCTTCAACACAGCGGTGAGGCCGGTTCTGGCGGCGCGGGTTCTCGCCTGACCTTTTCCGACAGTGGTTCGGCGGCTGGCCCCAGGACCACATCCAGAAAATGGGCCACGCTGCGTTCGGTGCCCCAGGGCGTCTGGAAGCCGCGAAAGCCCGTCCGGGTGCGCTGCATATCGCTTGCCAATTGAAGTACGCTCTGTTCCACCATCGGCGCGGCGCCGCGCTGCTGATGATACCTGCCCAGATACTCCTGCTCCGTCTGTCCAGGCGTCGGAATCAGCAGCGCCCGCTTGCCTAATTCAGCCAGTTCCATCAGCGTAGAATAGCCCGAGCGGCTGACCACGAGCCGCGCGCGGTTCAACGTCTCTTCCTGGGCGGCGCGATCCAAATAGCCATAGACTCGGCAATTTCCATGCCAACCGAGAAAGCCAGCGCCAGGCCGACCCAGCGCCATCACTCCATGCCCCGGCAGAAGCGGCGCTTGTTCCAGCAGCCGCTGCTCCAGCATGCCGCGCTGCGGTTCTGGTCCCGAAATGGTGATGAAATAGTCCAGGTCTTCAGCCACCGGGCGGCGGCGCACGCTCGACAGCGGGCCGATATACGCCAGCCGCTCCGGCGCGACAAAGCGCAGATCGTGGCTGAGCGCGCCGCTGAGCGAATCCACCGCAAAATCGGGGACGATCAGGCGGGTAAAGGGCGCAAAGGCACGGTAATTGAAATACTCCAGCGATGGTCCCAGCCACCAATCGCCAAAGGGCGGGATAAAGCGAATGCCATGCGCGATCAGATACGACGGCACGTGTCGGCTATAGCAGCCATAGCGATTATCCGAGATCACCAGATCAAGATGCCGCTGCCGGGCCAGGCGCTCGACCTCGGCGTGCTGGGTCGCTTTGGAGCGCCACATCGGCAGCAAGAGCAAGGTATAGCGCGTGTAAAAGCGCAGCGGGGTGCTTGCCAGCGGAATGGGCGAGCCGGGCAGGCGCAGCACTTCGCACGCTCCCGCAAGCTCGCGGCGCAAGACCTCCAGCGGCGGGCCGTCGCAGCCTACGATCACTTCGCAGCCTTCCGCCAACAAGCCGCGAATCAACGGCAGGTCGCGGGTCGCGTGGCCGAGTCCCCAATGGCCCACCGCAAAGAGGACACGCTTGCCGTTTCCCCGCATGTTCGCTCCTTTCTGCACGCCGGCGCGGGATTGCCTGGCAGCAACGTCTGCCTTCCGGGCGGCGTACAGAGAACTGCTTCGCAACTTGCGGGCCACGCGACGCGGTTGAGCCTCGCATGCAACTTATGCGCTGCCCCCGCGTAAAGTAAGTAGCGTTGCAACGAAGAACGTTTTGACAAGATGCTGAAGTTGACCTTCACCCATCCACTGGAGGGGAACGATATGAGTACCTTTGATCCCACCAACGCGGGGCAAGGCGGCAACCGCGAGCGCCCGGAGCCAGGCGACCCCGAGGCGCAGTTTTACCCACCTCCTGGCGCGAGCAATGACCAGGAGCAGGATCGCCAGAACTATACAGGCTATGGCTATGGTCCCGGCTATCGGCCAGATATGGACCCCGACGGCTTTGCGCGCCAACAGGGGGGCTGGCAAGGCAGGCCGGGCTGGCAGCCCTGGGCTGGTGGTGGCTTCTACTATCGCCGACGCCACTTCCCCATCTGGGGCATTGTGCTCGCGATTGTGCTGGTGGCACTGCTGATTAAGCCGGCGCTGATGTTTACCTTTGCCCTGGCCGGGCTGGCGTTCGTCATCCTGGCATTTCTGCTGCCGTTCATCATCCTGGCGATGATCTTCAACCACCTCTACGGCAGGCACTATTGGGGCGGTGGCTGGCGACGCTGGCGCGGCTGGTAAGCCAGCGGCTCCCTGACAGCGCAGAAGTACCAGAAAGCGGGCAGAAATATTTCTGCCCGCTTTCTGGTTTCATTTATGGGGTAATGGAAGAGAAGGTACTGCTGGCACTGGGGATGATGTGGAAGTTGCCAAGCGGCCAGTACACGAACCACGCCTGGCCGATAATATTCTGGCGCGGCACCGGACCCCAGTCGCGTGAATCGGAGCTATTGCCGCGATTATCGCCCAGCACAAAATACTGATTCGGCCCCAGCGTCATATCGGTTGGCGCGTAGGGGTTCGTGATCTCGCTGACATAGGGTTCGTTCAGTGCTACGCCATTGATGGAGACCACCCCATTCTGGTCGACCTGCACGTGATCGCCGGGGATGCCCACGATGCGCTTGATGAAATCTTGCGAAGGATCGAGCGGATAGGCAAAGACAATAATGTCGCCGCGCTCCGGCGGATGGAAGAGGTAGGCAGCGCGATTCACCAGAATGTATTGCTGATCTTGCAGGGTGGGCACCATGCTGTGCCCATCAACGCGATAGTTCTGGAACGCAAAGCGAAAGACCAGAAACACCAGCGTGGTAATCGCGATGGTCTCCAGAATCTCGCGCAGCATGCGCAAGCGCCTGGCTTCCATCAAATCGGAGTTCACGCTGCGGCGCGGCTGATAGCGCCGGGGCAGCGGCCTGGAAGGGGCTGCTGGTTTTTCACGCGGCGCGGCTCCAGGCACAGGCGGCCTGGAAGGGTCGCCTGTTGGCCTGGCAGGAGGCGTCTCATCCGCAAACTCCAGGCGATCTGAGTGATGTGTCGTCATAACAAGCTCTTGCCAGGCTGGTTCTGTTCATAGTTCGGCCCAGGCGTCTATGACGCCAGGGTGGTATACACAACCAGTTTCTTAGTATATTCTTTGCCGGTCCAGTCCCCGGCGCAGGTAATCAAGTTGAGATTTGCTGTGGTGGCCGGGCCAAAGATGCGCTGCAACACCGGATCGTTAGGGCCGGTGCTGGGATTGAGATAGGTTTCTACATCAGTGACGATATAATGCAGTGTTGTGCCCTGCGACGTGCGCACATACACCGAATCGCCCACGCGCAGCAGGTTCAGCCACCAGAAGACAGCGGGCGACCCATCTTTGCGGTCCAGATGCCCGGCAATCACGGTGTTGCCAACCTGCCCCGGTTTCGCCCCATATTCCCACCAGAACGTGGTCGACCAGATGGGGTCGTCGTTTGGCCCTTCGGGCGCGTCCATCGCGCCATCGGCAGTCTCGCCGACGCTGATCACGCTGGCATCGATATGTGCCGTTGGGGCAGAAAGCCAGACAGGCGGATAGAAGGTGGGCGTCGGGGTGGGCGATGGAGTAGGCGGCAGGGTCGGTGTCGCGGTCCTGGTAACAGCCAGCGCTCGCGGCGAAACGCCAGGCGTCAGCGCCAGGGGCAGGATAATCGAAAGCACAGCCATGACCCCAACGCCAGCCCAGATGCTGACCCACAGACGACGCGCCCGGGCGCGCCTGGGCGGCTGGATGGGTACACGCGGTTCCATAATGCGCCGCTTGCTCTCCTTTCGCAGCCTGTGCTTTATGCATTACACAGTTTCAGTATAGCACAGGTTGACGCCTCCGGCTGCCTCCTGGCAGAAAAGGGGGAGAAGTTGGTTACCTTCCAGCAGCAGCAACTACCTTGACAGAACGAGCGGAAGCGTTAGAATCGCGGGTAGCATCCTGAGCGGCTCATCAGCCCTCCAAAAAGGAAAGAAACCATGAAGCGCTACCTGCTCTTGCTGCCTCTGCTCGTCTGCCTCGCCGCGTGCGGGTCGTCCCCGTCCCCTTCCACGCACACGCCTTCACCCACGCCCACCACAGGCGCGTACCGTGTCGGCCAGGTCGTGACCGTGCCGGGCTGGCAGATCACCATTGTCAGCACGAAAACAGCGACCAACATTGGCCTGATGTCTCCGGCGCAGCACACAGATCGATTTCTGGTTTTGCAGGTCACCCTGCGCAATACCAGCAAGGCGGCGGCAACTGCCTCAGAGACATCCTTCTATTGCCTGGGCGCAGATGGCACAAAATACGCGCTGGTGGCTGCGGACCCTCCTAGCATTGACGGGCAGGTTGCAGCAGGCCAGTCGACCTCTCGTCAAGTGGACTATGAAGTTCCGGCCAGCGCGAAACTCTTTACGCTGCAATACCGAAGCGACGCAGGCGCGGTGCTGGCAACATGGCAGTTTTCGGGGTGAAGCCAGCACATGGCCGAGGAGGTGAAAAGTCGACAAGGTAGATGGTCGTGTGCCTGGGGAACATGTGACCAGAAGAAGAAAACGCCGCGGAGCCGAGCGGCGTGGAGCGGGAGACGGGATTCGAACCCGCGACAGCCTGCTTGGAAGGCAGGAACTCTACCCCTGAGTTACTCCCGCGTGGTCTATTCGCTGCCAGGGAAGCGCCTTTGGACAACGCTTCCTGGCCTCTTCATACACTATACCACAGCCGCGCAAGGGGCTAGCCAAACTCCGCGAAAACCGGCAGATGATCGCTGGCATCGGCTCCATTCACATCAGCGCTGCCCGTTTCCACGGCGCTGGCGGCAAGGCGCGCGGCCAATGTGGAACTGGCAAAAATATAATCGATGCGCCCCGCTGCCAGCCCTGCGGGCCAGGTGAAGCCCGGCTCGGACGGATGCAGCGCCCGAAAACAGTCCACATAGCCAGCCCGGCGAAGCAAATCGAAGCCGCCGCGCGGCGCGTAAAGCGCATCGCCAGCATCGAACAGCGAGCCGAGCAGCTTGCTTTTGGGCGCAGCCCGCAGCACTGGCTTCACAAAGCCCAGCGCGGGCGGCACCACATAGTTCAGATTCGGCAGCCCCAGCGTTCCTCCGCCCGATGCCAGATGATAATACAGGTCAGGGTCGGTCATGTAGCGTAAAAACTGGCTGCCCTTCACTCGCTCGCCGGGGGCGATGGAGTTAAAATCTCCCATCAACAAATGGTTCGTTCCCTGGTGCGATGCCATAATCCGCAGGATTTCCGCCACCTCGCGGCGGCGTTTCTGGGCTGCCGCCCACCCCTGGCTAAACGAAGCCGTCAAATGGGCGACAAAGACCGTCAGCGATTGCCCATCTGGCTCTTCCACGCGAACTTCCAGCAAGGGTTGCTTGGTCAAGACGCTGCTTCGATACGCTGTCGTTGCCAGAATGGGCAGGCGGCTGAGCAGCGCGCCCTGTTCCACCCGCTGCCCCTTCAAGCGCCCGCTCAAACGATACTCCATGCCCAGCCGAGCCGCCAGTTCCGCCACCACCTGCTCATCGACAGCCTCAACCAGCCCAACCAGATCAACGTTTCGTGATTGCAGCATCTTTGCTAAGGGATCGACGCGGCAGGTTCCTCCTGCCAGGATATTGTATGAGTACACGCGAGTCATAGGAATACGGCCTCTATTCCGGGCAGAAGCGCTTCTGCCCATAAAAAAAGCAAGGCAACCTCACCTGGAACGTGCCAGGCTGTTATGCACAGCCTGGGTACGTCGCAACTCCCACACCAACCTCTGCCGTGCTTTTCCGTGTTGCGCTCGTTGTTCTGAAAATTGCCAGCTATCCCTGCTTCCTTTTTGCCCCTTCCCTGATATAATCAATAACGATCACGCCTTCCCTCTAGCCACTTCGCGCGAGTGGCATTCAACACAATTGGCCTGTGAAATGCTCTACTTTTTGCTAGAGGAATCTTGCGGACAGCCTACGCATCACATAAAAAAAGGAGGGTTCATAGGCATGCACACATTTCTTGCCGATGGAATCACATTCCCGTACGATTTTGGTATCGCGCAAGTCATTATCCTGGTGATTGGCCTGGGCGGCCTGGCGCTGCTGATCTGGGCGGCGGTGGAATTGACGCGCGGCAGGCGCGACAAGTTTGGCGTGCGGCGCAGGCGCTTTCGCTGGGGGCGCACCACCAGCGGCGCTGTGCTGCTGCTGGTGGCAGTTTCGCTGTTGTATCTGGCGC